>Ga0102592_1001456_pt1 | contig 26577 bp, 22 predicted proteins | sample AraplaCol_mMF_r2_FD_76861 | JGI IMG/M metagenome (GOLD analysis project Ga0102592, IMG submission 76861) | Arabidopsis root microbial communities from North Carolina, USA - plate scrape MF_Col_mMF_r2 (SPADES assembly) (version 2) | ecosystem: Host-associated > Plants > Roots > Endosphere...
GCTCCAGCGGGGTGGCGACGCTGGAGGCCATGGTCTCGGGGCTGGCGCCCGACAGGTTGGCCGAGACCGAGATGGTCGGATAGTCCACCTGCGGCAGGGGCGAGACCGGCAGCACGAAGAAGGCCGTGATCCCGGCCAGGGCCAGGCCGATGGTCAACAGGACCGTGGCGACCGGCCGCCTGATGAAGGGCGCCGACAGGTTCACGACGGCGCTCCCGGGATCGGATCCGGTTCCAGGCGGTCTAGCGCGACGTGGTCGTCATGCTCGCGGCGCAGGCCCTTGTCGGCCGGCGCGAAGCGGTCGAAGGCCAGGTAGATCACCGGGGTGGTGAACATGGTCAGCAGCTGGCTGACCAGCAGGCCGCCGAAGATGGCGATGCCCAGCGGCCGGCGCAGCTCGCCGCCCTCGCCGAAGCTCAGCATCAGCGGGACGGCCGCGAACAGGGCCGCCAGGGTCGTCATCAGGATCGGGCGGAAGCGCAGGATGGCGGCCTGGAAGATGGCGTCGCGCGGGCTCTTGCCCTGGTTGCGCTGCGCGTCGATCGCGAAGTCGATCATCATGATCGCGTTCTTCTTGACGATGCCGATCAGCAGGATGATGCCGATGATGCCGATCACGCCCAGGTCGTTGCCGGTGATCCACAGGGCCAGCAGCGCCCCCACCCCCGCCGACGGCAGGGTCGACAGGATGGTCAGCGGGTGGATGTAGCTCTCGTAGAGCACGCCCAGCACGATGTAGACGCAGACCACCGCCGCCAGGATCAGCCACAGCTGGTTGCTGAGCGAGTTCTCGTAGGCCCCGGCCGCCCCCAGGAAGGTATGGGTGACCGCCGTCGGCATGCCGATGTCCTTCATCGCCGCGCGGATGTCGTCGACCGCCTTGCCCAGCGAGACGCCCGGCGCGGTGTCGAAGCCGATCGTGGTGGCCGGGAACTGGGCGACGTGGGTCACCTGCAGCGGGGCGGTCTGCTCCTTGATGGTCGAGATCGCCGACAGCGGCGTGGGGCTGCCGCCCCCGGTCTTCAGGTTCAGCAGGCCCAGCGACTGCGGCGCGGTCAGCAGGCCGGGCTTGGCCTCCAGGATCACCCGGTACTGGTTGGTCTCGGTGAAGATGGTCGAGACGATCCGCTGGCCGAAGGCGCTGTAGAGGGCGTCGTCGATATCCGACGCCGTGATGGAAAGCCGCGCGGCGGTGTCGCGGTCGATGTCGACATAGGCCGCCGCCCCGGTGGCGCTGGCGTCGCTATAGACGTTGCGCACCGACTTCACGCTGGCCAGCCGCTCGGCCAGCTTGCCAGCCCATTCCTTGACCGTGGCGGTGTCCGAGCTTTCCAGCGACAGGCGGTAGAGGGTCGGGCCGGTCTCGGCGTCGATGGTCAGGTCCTGGGTGGGCTGCAGATAGAGGTGTACGCCCGGCACAGCGGCCGCGCGGTCGCGCAGTCGCTGCATGATCTTCTCCTGCGAGCCTTTGCGATCGGCCCTCAGGTTGATCAGCATCTGGCCGGTGTGGAGCATGGCGTTGTTGGCGCCGTCGACGCCGATGAACGAGCTGAGGCTCTCCACCGCCGGGTCGTCGAGGATGGCCCTGGCCGCTTGCTGCTGCAGTCCGGCCATGCGGTCGTACGACACCGACTGCTCGACCTCGGTGCGGGCCTGCAGCTGGCCGGTGTCCTGGGTCGGGAACAGGCCCTTGGGGATGACCAGGTAGAGGAAGGCGGTCAGGGCGAAGGTGGCCACGGCGACGACCAGGGTGGCCTTCTGGCGCTCCAGCACCCAGGCCAGGCCCTTTTCGTACTGGCGCTCGACCCGTTCGAACACCGCCTGGGACTTCCGGGCGATCCGGCCCTGGTGCTCTTCGCCGGCCGGCTTCAGCCAGCGGGCCGACAGCATCGGGGTCAGGGTCAGGGAGACCACCGCCGAGATCAGGATGGTGATCGCCAGGGTGATGGCGAACTCGCGGAACAGCCGCCCCACCACGTCGCCCATGAACAGCAGCGGAATCAGCACCGCGATCAGCGACACGGTCAGCGAGATGATCGTGAAGCCGATCTCGCGCGCGCCCTGCAGGGCCGCCGCCATCGGCTTGACGCCCTTCTCCAGGTGCCGGCTGATGTTCTCGATCATGACGATGGCGTCGTCGACCACGAAGCCGGTGGCGATGGTCAGAGCCATCAGGCTGAGGTTGTTCAGCGAGAAGCCTAGCAGATACATCACCCCGCACGAGCCGATCAGCGAGATCGGCACGGCCAGGCCGGCGATCAGGGTGGCGCGCAGGCTGTGCAGGAAGAAGAAGATCACCACCACGACCATCACCACGGCCAGCAGCAGTTCCATCTCCACGTGGTGGACCGAGCCGCGGATGCCGGTGGTGCGGTCAGCCAGCACCTTGACTTCCAGGCTGGCCGGCAGGCCCGCCTCCAGCTCCGGCAGCTTGGCCTTGATGGCGTCGACGGTCTTGATGACGTTGGCGCCGGGCTGGCGCTGGACGTTGACGATGATCGCCGGGGTCTCGTTGGCCCATGCTCCAAGGCGGGTGTTCTCGGCGCTCTGCACCACCTGGGCGATGTCGCGCAAGCGGATCGGGGCGTTGTCCTTGTAGGCGACGATCAGGTTCGAATAGTCGGCGACGGTCAGCAGCTGGTCGTTGGCGTTGATCGTGTAGGCGCGGGTGGGCCCGTCGAAGCTGCCCTTGGCGCTGTTGGCGTTGGCGCTGCTGATCGCGCTCTGCACATTGGCCAGGGTGACGCCGTAGCTGGCCATGGCCTGGGTGTCGGCCTGGATGCGGATGGCCGGGCGCTGGCCACCGCTGAGGGTGACCAGGCCCACGCCTGACACCTGGCTGACCTTCTGAGCCAGGCGGGTGTTGACCAGGTTCTGCACCTCGGTCAGCGGCAGGGTGTCGGAGGTCACCGCCAGGGTCAGGACCGGGGCGTCGGCCGGATTGACCTTGGCGTAGACCGGCGGGGCCGGCAGATCGGCCGGCAGCAGGCTGTTGGCCCCGTTGATCGCCGCCTGCACCTCCTGCTCGGCGACGTCGAGCCCTTCGCCCAGATTGAACTGCAGGGTGATGACCGAGGCCCCGGCCGTGCTGACCGAGCTCATCCGCGCCAGGCCCGCCATCTCGCCCAGCTGGCGCTCCAGCGGCGCGGTGACGGTCTGGCTCATCACCTCGGGGCTGGCCCCGGGATAGAGGGTCTGGATCTGGATCGTCGGATAGTCGACTTGCGGCAGGGCCGACAGTGGCAGCAGCCGGAAGCCGACCAGACCGGCCAGGACGATGGCCGCCATGAACAGCGCCGTGGCGACCGGCCGCTGGATGAAGGGGCGCGAGGGGTTCATGCGCCGGCCTATTGCGCCTGTTGCTGACGGCGGCGGCGATGCTCGCCGCCCTGCCCCTGGCCGCCCTCGCCCCGCTTGCCGGCCCACTTGCCCTTGCCCTGCCCGCCATGGCCGGCGGCCTGGCCCGGCAGCTGGACCTTGCCGCCCTCGCGCAGGCGGTCGCCGCCCTCGGTGATCACCTTCTCGCCGACCTGCAATCCGCTGGTCAGCGACACCTGCGATGTGGTCGAGGGGCCGGCGACGACCTTGCGCTTGTGCACCGTCTGGCCCTCGCCCAGCACCCAGACGAAGGCGCCGTCGGTGCTCTGGCGCAACGCCGTGGCCGGCACGACCACCGCGTTGCGGATGGTGTCCAGCTCCAGGCGGATATTGACGAACTGGCTGGGGAACAGGGTCCCGCCGGCGTTGGGGAACCGGGCCTTGGCCTTGACCGTGCCGGTGCCCACGTCGACGACGTTGTCGAGGGTCGAGAAGGTTCCCGTGTCGAGAGTCGTGGTCCGCGTGCGGTCCAGGGCGATGACCGGCAGCGTCGCGCCGCTGTCAGCCCGCGCGCCGATGCGCGGCACGTCGTCCTGCGGGACCGTGAACTCGACGTCGATCGGCGAGACGGTGGTGATCACCGCCACCCCGCTGGCGTCGCCCGCGCCGACATAGTTGCCGACGTCGACGACCCGCAGGCCGACCCGGCCGCTGACCGGGGCGACGATGCGGGCGTAGCCGACGTTCAGACGAGCGGTGCCGACGGCGGCTCTGTCGGCCATCACCGTGCCCTGCAGCTGCTTGACGGTCGCGGCCTGGGTGTCGACGTCCTGACGGGCGATGGAGTCCTGGGCCAGCAGCGTCTGGTAGCGCGCCAGGGTGACCTGGGCGCTGGCCAGCTGGGCCTCGTCGCGGGTCAGATTGCCCTGGGCCTGCATCAGGTTCATCTGAAACTGGCGCGGATCGATCTGCACCAGCGGCTGGCCGGCCCGGACCATCTGGCCTTCCTTGAACAGGACCTGGGTGATCACGCCCGCCACCTGCGGCCGGACGGTGACCGTCGCCGCCGGGGTCACCGTGCCCAGGGCCTCGATCACCACCGGCAGGTCGGCCTGGGTCGCGGTCGCGATCGCCACGGTGCTGGCCGGACCGCCACGCCGCCCCCCGCCGAAACCGCCGCCGAAGCCTCCGCCAGGGCCGCCCGCCCCGCCGCCCTCGCCCTTGGGCGCGTGCATCAGGCTCCAGGCCAGCCACACCACGCCGGCCAGGACCGCCAAGGCGATCGCGCCGCCGATGATTTGCGCCTTGCGGCTGACAGGGCGGATCGGTCGGCGGGGTTCGGTCATCGAGGTCTCGGGCGCGCAGGGCTAGGAGAGCGGACAAACGCTGCCGTGTCCGAAGCATCAAACGCCACGATGGCGAAACGGATGCCCGAAGCCGCATTCGCGGTTGCTCGCAGCCTTAGTTGCCCGGCCACGTTGCCGGCGCATTTCAAGGTCGAAACCTGCCGCGCCGCATCTTCGCCGCCAATGGACGGCCTCGGCGATCGCGCCGACGGCTAGGCGCCGTTCAGCCGCCAGGCGAAGCGCGTGGCGATGGTCACCGCGCCTTCCTTGCCGCCGGCCGGCCCGTCCAGCGCCTCGCTCTCGATGAACTGCAGGCCGGCTTCCTTCTGGGACCGCCAGACCACGCGCGTCAGGTGGATCCGCTTGGCGATCGAATCCACCAGGAAGATCCCTTCCTCGGGCAGGCCCATGTCGGCCAGCGAGATCCGGGCCCCGCCGTCGGCGATGTCGATCAGCGAGCACTTCCAGGCCTTGCGGCCGTCGACCAGATAGGCCTTGCGCCGGGTTGGCGTGCGGGGGTGGGCCCGCTGATCGAGACCGCGTGATCCGTATTCGACATCTGATCGCATGGCGCGACCTTAGCGCGACACGGTTAACGGATGGCGCCGCTTGCGGTGGCGCTTCAGTTGATCCAGCCGCCGTCGATGATGTGGATCTGGCCGGTGGTGAACGCCGACTCGTCGCTGGCCAGGTACAGAGCCAGTTGCGCCAGTTCCTCGGGCTTGCCCAGGCGCCCCATCGGCTGGCGCGCGGTGAAGGCTTGTCGGGCGGCCTCGTAGTCGCCGGTGTCGGCCAGGCGCTGGTTCAGCGACGGCGTCTCGACCGTGCCCGGGCAGATGGCGTTGCAGCGCACGCCCCGCCCCACGAAGTCGGCGGCCACGGCCTTGGTCAGGCCGATCACCGCGGCCTTGGTCGCCCCGTAGGCGAAGCGGCCGGGCACGCCTTTGATCGAGCTGGCCACCGACGACATGTTGACGATCGACCCGCCGCCGTTCTCCAGCATGGCCGGCAGGAAGGCGCGGATCATCCGATACATGGCGTTGACGTTCAGGTCGTTGGAGAACGCCCAGGCCGCCTCGTCGCAGTCGAGGATGGTGCCCGAATGCACGAAGCCGGCGCAGTTGAACAGCACGTCGAGCGGACCCAGTTCGGCGGCGAGGTCGGTGATGGCCTTCGGGTCCAGCACGTCCAGGCGGCGGGTCTCGCAACCCTCCACCTGGGCCAGCAGGGCCTCGTTGACGTCGGTGGCGATCACCCGCGCGCCTTCGCGGGCGAACAGCTCGGCGCTGGCCTTGCCGATGCCCTGCGCCGCCGCCGTAACCAGGGCGGTTTTGCCGGAAAGTCTTCCCATCTCGATTACTCTCTAACTGGCCCGCCGAAGCGGAAGGCAGGCCGGACCGATCGGGTCGAAGGCCTTGTAGGTGAGGATGAACTCCTGGTGGCCCAGGGCCTCGGAGACCGTGCGCTGGCCGCCCGCCACGGCCAGGACCAGGTCGTGGATCTCGGCCCCGACCTCGTCCAGGGTCCCACGCCCTTCCATGATGCGGCCGGCGTCGACGTCCATGTCGCCGCTCAGCTTGCGATAGGTCTCGGGATTGGCGCAGATCTTGATGACCGGCGAGATCGCCGAGCCGACCACCGAGCCGCGCCCGGTGGTGAACAGGGTGATGTGGGCGCCGCAGGCGATCAGCTCGACGATCTCGGCGTTGTCGGAGATGTTGGGAAAACCGAACCGCACCTCGCCGTCCGGCACCACGTCCAGTAGGTAGAGCCCGCCGCTGGGCGGCAGGTCGCCGGGCTTGAGGATGCCGACGATGGGCGCCGAGCCGGACTTGGAATAGGCCCCCATCGACTTTTCTTCCTGGGTGGTCAGCCCGCCCTCGGCGTTGCCCGGCGCGAAGCTGCCGTAGCCCATGACGGTGTAGTAGGCCTCGGCCTTCTGGACGCTGCGCTCCAGCTCCAGGCCCAGCTCCGGCGTGATCGCCCGGCTGGCCATGATCGTCTCGCAGCCGACCAGTTCGCCCGTTTCCTCGAAGACGCAGGCCGCGCCCGCGGCGCCCAGGCGGTCGAACACCCGCCCGACAGCCGGGTTGGCGGTGATGCCGCTGGTGCCGTCCGAGCCGCCGCAGATGGTGCCGATCACCAGCTCGGAGATCGCCATGGGCGCCCGCGGCGTCTGGCCGGCGACGGTCCGCAGGCGGGCGACCGCCTCCAGCCCCTTGGCGATCGTGCTGGCGGTGCCGCCGTTCTCCTGGATAACCAGGGTCTCGACCGGCCGCCCGCTGGCCTCGATGGTCGCGCGCAGCTGTTCGCGGTTGAAGCTCTCGCAGCCCAGCGAGACCAGCAGCACGCCGCCGACGTTCGGGTGGGTCGTGATCGCCTGCATGACCTTCAGCGCGTAGGCGTTGGGATAGCAGCCTGGAAAGCCGATCAGGTGGACCTCGGTGTCGTCGCTCCGGGTCACGATCGCCCGGGCGACGTGGTGGGCGCACTCGACCAGATAGGCGACGGCCACGACGTTGCGGATCCCCTTGCGGCCGTCGGCCCGCAAATAGCCGCTCAGCGCGTGCGACATGGTCATGATCCCTTCGCGCCCGTCGCCTGCCGGGTGTGGCTGGCGATGTAGTCGCTCCTCATATTGTGCAGATGGACGTGGCCGCCAGCGGCGACCGGAGCGGTGATCGAGCCGATCGGCGCGCCGTACTTGAGCACCTTGTCGCCGACCGCGAGGGCGTGGCGGGCCAGCTTGTGGCCGACAGCGACGTCCGAGATGACCGTCACGGCCTGGCCGTCGATCGTCACGGCCTGGCCGGCGTGCACGGGGGCGCTGAGCACCAGCACGTTGTCGTCGGGATGCAGCAGGATCGCGCTCATCGGGTCGTCCTGGGCGTCGGCGCGTCCGTGTGCAGCAGGTCCTCGGCGCGAAGATCGTCCCACAGCGCGTCGGGAATGGGGTGCGCCGCCCACACCAGGGCCTGGCGCACCTGGGCGGGGCTGGACATGCCGGGAATGACGCTGACGACCTGCGAGTGGGCCAGCGGGAATTGCAGGGCGGCGGCGGCCAGCGGCGTGGCGTGCGCCAGGCAGACCGCCTCCAGCCGGTGGACGCGATCAAGGATCTCGGCCGAGGCCGGGCCGTAATTGTAGTGGGCGCCGGGCTTGACGCCCTCGACCAGGACCCCCGAATTGAACGGGCCGCCCACGATGATCGACACGTCGCGGGCCGCGCAGCGCGGCAGGAAGCGGTCCAGCGCCGTCTGCTCCAGCAGGGTGTAGCGGCCGGCCAGCAGGAAGACGTCGAAGTCGCCCTCGTCCAGCGCCGCGTCGCAGATCTCCCACTCGTTGACGCCCAGGCCGATGGCGCCGACGGCGCCGCCGTCGCGCAGACCGCGCATCGCCTTGTAGCCGCCCTCGAAGAATTCGCGCCGCCGCGCGGCGTCGTCGGCGCCGTGGGTCACCGCCCCCAGATCGTGGGCCAGCAGCACATCGACATAGTCGCGTCCCAGGCGGTCCAGGCTGGCTTCGAACGAGCGCATGACGCCGTCGTAGGAGTAGTCGAACACCGGCTCGAACGGCGCGGCGCCGACGAAGCCGTGGCGTTCGGCCGCCGGGTCCGCTTCCGGCGCCGGGCGCAGCAGCCGGCCCACCTTGGTGGAGATCTTGACGTTCGCCGGCAGAGCCGCGCCCAGACGGGTCTCGCTGAGGCCGAAGCCGTAGTGCGGCGCCGTGTCGAAATAGGCGAGGCCGGCGGCCAGGGCCGCGTCGATCGTCTCGCGCGCGGCCGCGTCGCTCATGGCGGCGTAGAGGTTGCCCACCGCCGCGGCCCCGAAGCCCAGCGGCGGCAGGTTCAATCGGCCGCGGCGCTCCGCCCGGTCGCGAGGAGACGCCTGAGCGGCGTCGGTAAGGGTCACTGGAATTGGCCTCCAAGTTCCGCGGAAATCTCGTCGGCCGCCGCCCGCAGGGCGGCGATCGTGTCGGGCACGGGAATGGCCGTGGGCGTTTCGACATACGGTGAGGTCAGGGCCGCGGCGACGCCGTCCGGCCCGAAGATCGGCGCCGAGAGGTCGACCACCAGCCGGGTCACGCCGCTGGGCGCCTGGACGTACCGGTCGACCCGGGCCTGGTCGGCCCCGGCCTCGAACTTGGCCCAGACGCTCGGCGCGACGGTGGGTTCGAGGCGGGCGCGCCACTCGGCGCGAACGGTTTCAGGCTGGAAGGCGTAGAGCACCAGGCCCGAGGTCGCCTCGACGATGGCCCGATGATAGCCGACGCGCACCGAGAAGCCCTGGTTGCCCGGGGCCTCGATCCTGGCCACCACCACCATCTCGCCGGCGCTGGCCACCGCCAGGTGGCACGACTGGCCGATCACCTCGGTCAGGCGCCGCATCACGGGCAGGGCCGCCTCCAGCACGCTCCTGGCCGGCGCCCGGGTCATGCCCAGCGAGAACAGCTTGTTGGTCAACACCAGGCCGTCGCCCTCCGGGGTGTTGGCCACATAGCCCCGGTGCTCCAGGACCTGGACCATCCGGAACAGCTCGCTGACCGAACGGTTCAGCGCCGCGGCGATCTGGACCATGCCCATGGGCGCGCCGCGCGCGGCCAGCAGTTCCAGCACATCCAGGCCCTTTTCGAGGGCCGGGGCGCGGTATTTGGCGGAGATTTCCTCGGGCTCGATCATGGCCCTATATCCGATAGAAGCGGCGGCATGTCTCGCCGAACAGGGCCGCCTGGTCGGCCGGATCGCTCAGCCCGCTGAGGTTCCTGGCCAGGGGCAGCCAACCGCCATAGTCGCCCGCCAGGTTCAGCACCGGCCAGTCGCTGCCCCACATCAGGCGTTCGGGACCGAAGGCCGCCACCAGACGGGCGACATAGGGCGAAAGCGCTTCGCTCCCCTGCCCCGGCGCGGCTTCGGTCAGCAGGCCCGACAGCTTGCAGAACACCTGGGGCAGCGCCGCCAGGGCGTCGATCCCGCGCGCCCAGGCGCCGTCATGATCGCCGGCGGCGATCGGCGGCTTGGCGCCGTGGTCGATGACGATGGCCAGGTCCGGCCGGCGGCGCGCCAGGGCCAGCAGGTGCGGCAGGTGGCGGGTCAGGACCAGGGCGTCCAGGGACAGGCCGTGGGCGACCATGGCGTCCAGCGCCGGCTCCAGGCCCGGGGCGGCGATCCAGGCGTCGTCTTCGAGGCTCTGCAGCATCGGCCGCAGGCCGCGGAGCTTGGGATTGCGGCTCAGATCGGCGATCCGGGCCGGGGCGTCGGGGGCGGCGAGATCGGCCCAGCCCACCACGGCCAGCACCAGCGGCTCGTCGGCGGCGACCGCCAGCAGCCAGTCGGTGTCACGGTCGTCCGGCTGGGACTGCACCAGCACACAGCCCGTCAGGCCGAAGGGCGCCGCGACCGCCGCGAGGTCGGCGGGGCCGAAATCGCGGTGGATGGCCGCCAGGTCCGGCGTCGGCCAGGAAAAGCCGTTCTCGCCCACCCGCCAGAAGTGCTGGTGGGCGTCGATCAGCACGACACGATCGCCTTGATCACCCCCGCCTGCGGCTCCATCCAGCCCGGCAGGGCCTGGGCGACTTCCGCCAGGGTGGCGGCGTGGGTGTTCAGGGCCTTGGTGGGCACCTTGCCAGCCTTCATCGCCTCGACGACGGCGTCGAAGTCTTCCGGCGTGGCGTTGCGGCTGCCCAGCAGGGTCGTCTCGCGCTTGTGGAACTCCGGATCCGAGAAGGTGATGTCCGCCCCGACCACCGAGATCAGCACATAGGTGCCGCCGTGGCCCACATAGGCGAAGCCGGCCTCCATAGCCTTGGGGTTGCCGGTGGCGTCGAAGACCACGTCGAAGAAGTCGCCGTCCGTGATGTCGGACAAGGCCTGCCGCGTGCCCTCGCCCAGGGCCGCGACATGGTCCGCGCCCAGGTGGTCGCGACAGAAGTCCAGGCGGTCCTGGCGGCCGTCCAGCGCGGTGACGATCCCGCCCTGGAGCTTGGCGAACAGCGCCGCGGCGATGCCGATCGGTCCGGCGCCGACCACCAGCACCGACTGGCCCGGCGTTATGGCGGCCCGGCGGACGGCGTGGGCGCCGATGGCCAGGAACTCGATCATCGCCGCCTCGTCCAGGCTGATCCCGTCGGCCTTGCGGACGAAGCCCTGGGGCACGGCCAGATACTCCGCCATGCCGCCGTCGCGGTGCACGCCCAGCACCTGGATGTTCATGCAGCAGTTGGGCTTGGCCTTGCGGCAGGCCGCGCAGGTTCCGCAGGACATGTAGGGCATCACATAGACCGGATCGCCCGGGGCCAGGTCGCTGCCCATCGGCGCCTGGGCCACCTCGCCGGCCAGTTCGTGGCCCATCACGCGCGGATAGGCCAGGAACGGCTGGGTGCCGCGATAGATGTGCATGTCGGTGCCGCACACCCCGACCCGGCGCACGCGGATCAGCACCTCGTCGTCCGCCCGCTCGGGGATCGGGCGGCGTTCGAGAACCAGTTGGCCGGGCGCGGCGCAGACCAGGGTGTCCATCATCATCAGTGAGCTCCGGCCGGGGCGGCCTTTAGGTCTTCGCGGGTGGCGCGGCCGGCGGTGAAGCCGAACAGCCCGACCACCGCGAAACAGGCGCAGGGCACCAGAATGGCCATGTTGATGGCGCTGACGTCCGAGACAGCTCCCATCAAAGTGGTCAGCACGGCCCCGCCGATAATGCTCATCACCAGGAACGACGAGCCGGTCTTGGTCAGCGGTCCCAGGCCCTTCAGCGAGCCGGCGAAGATGGTCGGGAACATGATCGACATGAAGAAGCTGGTCGAGGCCAAGGCGTAGAGCCCGACCTTGCCGCCCACCAGGGCCGCCACCAGGGTCAGGCCGACATTGACCGCCGCGAACAGGCCCATCAGCAGCGAGGGGCTCAGGCGGTTCATGGCGGCCGTGCCGATGAAGCGTCCGGCCATGAAGCCGACCAGCGACCACGACAGATAGGCCGCCGCCGCCTTCTCGCCCATTCCCGGCACCTCGTGCTGGGCGTAGCGGATCATGAAGCTCCAGACCCCGACCTGGGCGCCGACATAGAAGAACTGGGCGGCCACGCCGAACACGAACCGGGGCCGCGCCAGCAGGGCCGGGATCGCCTGGGCGGCGGGCAGGCCGGCCTCGTCCTCGCCGGGATCGGGCCGCCCCGCCTGATGGGGGAACTTGGTCAGCGCCACCAACAGCGCCCAGGCCAGCACCACGGCGGCGATGATCAGGTACGGAACCTGGGTCGAATGGGCCTCGGCGGTCTGGAAGGCGTTCAGCTGGGCCGGGGTCATGGCGGCGAACTCGGCCTTGGTCGGCTCCACGCCCGACAGGATGAACTGCCGGCCGACCACCACGGCGGTGATCGAGCCCAGCGGATTGAAGGCCTGGGCGAAGTTGAGGCGCTGCTCGGCCCTGGCCGGGTCGCCCAGCACGGTGATCAAGGGATTGGCCGAGGTCTCCAGGAAGGCCAGGCCCGAGGCCAGGACGAACAGAGCGGCCAGGAAGAAGGAATACTGCCGCGCCTCGGCGGCGGGCCAGAACAGCAGGGCGCCCAGGCCGAACAGCAGCAGACCGACGATCACCGCGGCCTTGTAGCCGTAGCGGCGCATCACGGCGCTGGCCGGCAAGGCGAGGAAGAAATAGCCCAGATAGAAGGCCATCTGCACCAAGCCTGACTGCAGGTCGGTCAGGAAGAAGGCCTTCTTCAGGTGCGGGATCAGCACGTCGTTGAGGTTGTTGGCGACGCCCCACAGAAAGAACAGGGCGACGATGAGCACGAGCGGGGCCAGCGCCGTCCGCTCCGATTGACGTTGTTCCATGGGGTTCCTTCCAGGAGGGCGGTTGACCCGACCCCGCTTATCTGAAACGAAATCATCACATATGATATGGCGCGTCAAATATGAAAAGAGCGCGCCAAGGGACCCCAGGGAGGAAAACCCATGACCACGCGCTTTTGCTTCGCGTTGGATCTGCACGATGACCCCGAAACCATCGCGGCCTACCGCCGCTGGCACGCGCCGGGCGGTCCTCCCTCGGCCGTGACCGAGTCGATTCGCCGAGCCGGGATCCTCGACATGCAGATCTGGCTGACCGGCCCTCGGCTGTTCATGATCATGGAGACCGGACCCGACTTCTCGCCCGAAGCCAAGGCGGCCGCCGACGCAGACAATCCTGACGTGCAGGCCTGGGAGGCGCTGATGGGCCAGTTGCAGAAGGCCCTGCCCTGGGCCGCGCCGGGCCAGAAGTGGACGCCGGCCGAACAGATCTTCAGCCTGGCCGAGCAGCCCTGAGGCGCATCACGCCACGAACGGGAACGGCGACACCGCCTTGCTGGCCTCCTCGACCAACAGGGTCCGATTGATCGGCGCGGCGGCCCGTTGCGGACAGGCCGGCCGCTCGCAGATCCGGCACGACGGGCCGATCTCGATCGCCGCCGGCGCGGCGATGTCCAGCCCTCGGGCGTAGACCAGCTTGCCGGCGTGCTTGAGCTCGCAGCCCAGCCCCACCACCAGCTCGTCCTCCAGCCCCGCCTGCAGGCCCGACACCCGCCGCACGGTGCGCGACAGGGTGAAATAGCGCTCGCGGTCCGGGGTCTCGATCACCTGGGTGACGATCCGCCCCGGGGTCTTGAAGCTGTCGTGGACGTTCCAGCGCGGACAGGCGCCGCCGAACCGCGAGAACGGGAACGGCCCGGCCGCGAAGCGCTTGGAGATGTTGCCGGCCGCGTCCAGCCGCATCATGAAGAACGGCACGCCGCGCGACCCCGGCCGGCTGAGCGTGGTCAGGCGCTGGGCGGCCTGCTCGTAGCTGATCCCGAACCGCGCGCGCACCCGCTCGATGTCGTAGCCGCTGGCCTCCATGGCCGCCAGGAACGGCTCGTACGGCGTCATGATCGCCGCGGCCAGGTAGTTGTCGAGGAACACCTTGAGCAGCTGGCGCGTGGCGCGGTCGGGGGCCTGGAAACGGTCGGTCAGGGCCAACAGGGTCTCGCCCGCCTCCATCAGGCCCAGCTGGTAGCACATGGCGAAGATCCGGCTGGCCGGGGCCAGGGTCTCCGACAGCATCAACCGCTTGCGGTGATGGTCGTAGCGCCGCAGCGAGCCGGTCATGGTCTCGACCGGCATGACCCGCGCCTGGATGCCGAAGCGCTCCAGCAGCCGGGCGCGGACGGCGGGTCCCAGATCCTGGGGATCGGCCTTCATCGCCGCGACGATCGGCTCGGCCGCGGTCTCCAGTTCGGCGAAGTGGTTGCGCTGGGCGCCCACCAGGTCGCGCACCCAGTCGGTGGGCGAGTGGGAGGAGACCGGCGCGGCCCCGTCCGGACGCTCGAAGGCCCCCAGGTCGATCAGCCGGCCGCGGTCCAGATAGGCGCGATAGAGCCGCGCCATGGCCTCCGCGATGCCCGGCGACAGCTCGGCGACCTCGGCCGCCTCGTGGCGGCTGACGCCCAGGTCGGCGAACATCTTGTCGGCCAGCACCTCGTCCAGCCCCGCCCCGCCGCCCGGATCGTCGGCCGACAGGCTGCGTAGGTCCAGGTCGTAGGCGTCGGCCAGGCGCAGCAGGATCTGGGCGGTGACCGGCCGCTGGTTGCGTTCCAGCAGGTTCAGGTAGCTGGCCGAGACGCCCAGGTTCTCGGCCATGCGGCTCTGGGTGACGCCCAGGTCGCGCCGCAGCCGCTTGAGTCGGCCGCCGAGAAACAGCTTCTTGTCGTGGGTCGCCATTCGGTCACGTTGTCATGGATTTACAAGAATTACAAAGTCGATTTATGACAAATTGCCTTCAATAGGTTCGACGCGCCGCGCGCCGCGACGCTAGCTCCCCTCACGAACTTTTCCGCCCGGCCTCCGCGGCCGAGCCGACGATGGGACAAGAGCCATGACGCTGCGCAAGACCTACGCCGAACACCGCCAAGCCCTGCTGGCCCGCTATCCCGACGGCGCGGCGCCGGGCGGCGTCGCGGTGGACGACATCATCCAGCTGAAGCTGCAGAACACCTTTTCGACCCACCTGGACATCGCCCGCCAGATGGCCGGCGTCATGCGCGCCGACATGGCCGAGTACGACGCCGACAGCGGCAAGTTCACCCAGTCGCTGGGCTGCTGGTCGGGCTTCCACGCCCAGCAGATGATCAAGTCGGTCAAGCGCCTGCGCGGCACGACCAAGGGGGCCTATGTCTACCTGTCCGGCTGGATGGTGGCGGGCCTGCGCAACCGCTTCGGCCATCTGCCCGACCAGTCGATGCACGAGAAGACCTCGGTGGTCGACCTGATCGAGGAGATCTACGTCTCGCTGCGCCAGGCCGACGAGGTGGCGATCAACGACCTGTTCAAAACCCTGCGCGCGGCCCGCGAAGCGGGCGACGCCGTCGCCGAACAGGCGGCCATCAAGGCCATCGACGGCTTCGAGACCCACGTCGTGCCGATCATCGCCGACATCGACGCCGGCTTCGGCAACGAGAACGCCACCTACCTGCTGGCCAAGGAGATGATCAAGGCCGGCGCCTGCTGCCTGCAGATCGAGAACCAGGTCTCTGACGCCAAGCAGTGCGGCCACCAGGACGGCAAGGTCACCGTGCCGCGCGAGGACTTCATCGAGAAGCTGCGCGCCTGCCGCCTGGCCTTCGAAGAGCTGGGCGTCGACCAGGGCGTGATCGTCGCCCGCACCGACAGCCTGGGCGCGGGCCTGACCCAGAAGGTGCCGGTCAGCCAGGAGCCCGGCGACCTGGCCAGCGACTACATCAAGTGGCTGAAGACCGAGGCCATCACCGAGGGCAACCCCATCCTGCCGGGCGAGCTGGCGCTGTACCGCGACGGCCGGTTCGAAAAGCCGGTGCGCATGCCCAACGGCCTGTTCGCCTTCCAGGAGGGCACTGGCCGGGCCCGGGTGATCGAGGACTGCATCGCTTCGCTGACCCAGGGCGGCGCCGACCTGCTGTGGATCGAGACCGACACCCCCAATGTCGACGAGATCGCCTCGATGGTGGCCGAGATCCGCAAGGTCGTGCCCAACGCCAAGCTGACCTACAACAACTCGCCGTCGTTCAACTGGACACTGAACCTGCGCCGCCAGGTGCGTGACCAGTGGATCGCCGAAGGCAAGATCCACAAGGACAGCTATCCCGACGGCGCGGGCCTGATGTCGGCCGAGTTCGACGCCAGCGATCTGGGCCGCGAGACCGACGAACGCCTGGCCCGATTCCAGGTCGACATCTCGGCCCGGGCCGGGGTGTTCCACAACCTGATCACCCTGCCGACCTTCCACCTGACGGCCAAGAGCATGGACGAGCTGTCGCGCGGCTATTTCGGCGAGGACCGGATGAAGGCCTACGTCAATTCGGTGCAGCGCGAGGAGATCCGCCGCGGCGTCTCGGCGGTCAAGCACCAGCACGAGGTCGGCTCGGACCTGGGCGACAGCTTCAAGGAGATGGTCGCCGGCGAGCGCGCCCTGAAGGCCGGCGGCCACGCCAACACCATGAACCAGTTCGCCGCCGAATAGCCGGCGAAACGCCCCTTCCCCGTCCACCCGATCAAGGAGTCCATCATGACCGCCACGCAGTTTGCTCCCGCCGCCATGCCGAACCCCACCGACCAGCAACGGGCGGTCGATCGGGTGGCCGAGGCCGCCCACCGCCTGAACGAGGCGGTGCAGCGCGCCATCGCGGCCGGCTATTCGGTCGAACTGGTGCGCACCTCGCGCCACCACGACGGCGCGGGCAACTGGGGCGACCAGATCGTCCCGACCGTTCGTCCCAATGGCGCCGCCAAGAGCGCCTGAGCTAAGACACCTCGTCGACACGCCCTTACAGACCCGCAGGATCCGCCATGCCCCTCGACATCGCCGCCAACGTCCAGATCAACGGTCCCGTCGAGGGCCGCGCGGTGGAGATCCTGACGCCGCAGGCCCTGGCCTTCGTGGCCGACCTGCACCGCCGGTTCGACGCCCGTCGCCGCGCGCTGCTGGCGGCGCGGGTCGCCCGCCAGGCCCGCTTCGACGCCGGCGAGCTGCCCGACTTCCTGCCGGAGACCGCCGAGATGCGGGCCGCCGACTGGACCATCGCGCCGATCCCGGGCGACCTGCAGGACCGCCGGGTCGAGATCACCGGTCCGGTGGACCGCAAGATGATCATCAACGCCCTCAACTGCGGGGCCAAGGTGTTCATGGCCGACTTCGAGGACGCCACCTCGCCGACCTGGGCCAATGTCATGGAAGGCCAGGTCAATCTGAAGGATCGCTGGGCGGGAGACCTGACCCACGTCGATCCCAAGTCCGGCAAGCGCTATGCGCTGGGAGCCAACCCAGCCGTCCTGAAAATCCGCCCCCGTGGCTGGCATCTGCCTGAACAGCACATGGAAGTGGATGGCCAGCCCGTCAGCGGAGCCTTGTTCGACTTCGGCCTCTACCTGTTCCACAACGCCAGGACGGCCCTGGCTCAGGGTTCGGGCCCCTACTTCTACCTGCCCAAGCTGGAGAGCCACCTGGAGGCGCGCCTGTGGAACGAGGTGTTCGTCCACGCCCAGGAGGCCCTGGGCCTGTCGGTCGGCACGATCAAGGCCACGGTGCTGATCGAGACCATCCCCGCCGCCTTCGAGATGGACGAGATCCTCTACGAACTGCGCGACCACATGGCGGGCCTCAACTGCGGCCGCTGGGACTACATCTTCTCGTTCATCAAGCGCCTGGGCCGCCGGCCGGAGTTCCTGACGCCCGACCGTTCGGCCATGGTCATGGGCAAGGCCTTCCTGGGCGCCTATTCGCTGAAGCTGATCCAGACCTGCCACCGGCGCGGAGCCTTCGCCATGGGCGGCATGGCCGCCCAGATCCCGGTCAAGGGCGACGACGCCGCCAACCAGGCCGCCTTCGCCAAGGTCCGCGCCGACAAGGAGCGTGAAGCCGGCGCCGGCCACGACGGCACCTGGGTCGCCCACCCCGACCTGGTGCCCGTGGCCCTGGAGGTCTTCGACCGCCTGATGCCGACGCCCAACCAGCTGGACAAGCGCCTGGCCGACCTGACGATCACCCAGGGCCAGATGCTGGAGCTGCACGAGGGCCAGCGCACCGAGGCCGGCGTGCGCGAGAACATCCGCGTCGGGGTGCGCTACACCCAGGCCTGGATCGAGGGCCGGGGCGCCGTGCCGCTCTACAACCTGATGGAGGACGCGGCCACGGCCGAGATCTGCCGCACCCAGCTGTGGCAGTGGATCCGCCTGGGCGCGGATCTCGCCGACGGCCGCCAGATGAGCTCGCAGCTGTTCGTTAGCCTGCTGACCCAGGAGATGGCCGACCTGCGTCGCGACTTCCCCTCGCCCCGCCTGGAGGACGCCGCGTTGCTGTTCTCGCGGATGGTGCTGTCCGACACGCTGGAGGAGTTCCTGACCCTGCCGGCCTACGAGCTGATCGCCTGACGCGGACAGGTCGGCCGCGCCGGGCGGCTTGACCGCGGGCCGGGTCGTCAGCCCAGCCGCAGGCCGCACAGGGCGGCGATGATCGTCGCCGACAGCGCGGCCGCCAGCCCCAGGCCGGCCCACCAGACGCGCTGGACGACGGCCGGACGCGCGCCGTGGGCCAGCAGCACGCCGCGCAGGCCGCAGAACAGGTGGGCGACGACGAAGAACACGCCCAGGGCGTAGTGCGGCACGAGGCGGATGTTCCAGGCGTCCAGCAGCAGGCCGTCCGGCGCGCCGCTGGCCCAGGCCCAGTCGGTCTGGATGCCGTGGACGGCGCGGGCCGACACCAGCGCCGAATTCAGGTGAGTGAGGATGAAGGCGGCCAGATAGGCGCCCGAGCCGACCTGGATCGTCCGGGCCAGGTCCATCCGTCCCGCGCTCCAGCGCCAGGCCAGCCGCAGCCCGACGGCCACCTGGAACAGCAGCAGGCCGACCAGCAGCGGCTCGACGATGGAGGACCGGTAGATCACCCGGCCGGCCTTCATGATCCGACCGTGCGCCTCGGGGCCGAACAGGCCGGTCAGATGGTTCGAGAGGTGGAACGCCACGAACAGCAGGATCAACGCCCCCGTGACGCCGTGGACCACGCGCAGACGGCCCGACGCCCGGGTCGGCGCCGGCGCGTCGGGCGACCGGGCCAGCGAAGCCGTCACGCCGGCCAGAATCCAGGCCACGGGCCAGATCCAGACGTCGCGGACAGGCGAATGCAGCAGGCCCGCCACCACGCCCGTCAGGACGAACAGCGGCGGCGCCGCCAGGGCCGCGAAGCCCAGGCGGCGCGCCGCCGGTCCCAACGTCCCCACCGCCGGCAGCGGATCATCCACCAGGGTCAGGACCAAGCCGGCCAGCGGCAGGGCGAAGGCGACGGCCAGCCACAGCCCCGCCCCGATCGCTCCGGCGGTCGATCCCGTCGCGATCGCCGCGTGAAACGCCCGCAGCGCCCACGGATAGAGGATCGCCAGGGCGACCGGCAGCCAGGGCGCGGCCCGGGACCACGATGCATCGGTGTCGCGCTCCAGGCGAGTGGGCGAGGTGTTCGGGATGTCCACGGGCGTCTCCGGCCGCCGAAACTCTCTCCGGCGGTCGGATAGAGGACGATCATTGGCTCATTGCCTAGGGCCGCTTTCGATGAAAATGATTAGGCCAATGACCGCCGTCCTCCCCTTTCCCGCCCTGGCCGTCGATCGCGCCGGCGAAGGTTCGCTGCATCGCCAGCTCTATGAGCGGATCCAGGACGCGATCGGCGACGGACGCCTGCCGCCGGGCGCGCGGCTGCCCTCGACCCGCAACCTGGCCGCCCAGCTGGGCGTGGCGCGGGGCACGGTCGATGCGGTCTATGCCCGCCTGGCCGGCGAAGGCTGCCTGGTCTCGCGCCGCCACAGCGGCACCATCGTCACGCCCGGCCTGACCCTGACCCCGACGCCGAAGCCCGCCTCGCCGACGCGCGGCCCGCCGCCCGATCCGGGCTGGTCGCCGCTGCAGCTGGGCCTGCCCGCCCTGGACCTCTTTCCCCGCAAGACATGGACGCGGATCCACGCCCGGCAGGCCCGGCAGCTGTCCGCCGCCGAGATGCTGTATCCCGATCCCATGGGCCTGCCGGCCCTGCGCGAAGCGATCGCCGCCTACCTGGCGGTGTCGCGCGGGATCACCTGCGCGATCGACCAGATCGTGGTGACCCACGGCTTCCAGGACGCCCTGAACCTGACGGCCGAGCTGGTGCTGAAGCCGGGCGACGCGGTCTGGACCGAGGACCCCGGCTACGGCTTCGCCCAGCGGACGCTGGCGGCGCGCGGCATGGCGATCACCGCCGTGCCGGTGGACGACGAAGGCCTGCGCGTCGACTGGGGCCAGGCCCACGCGCCTGACGCCCGGCTGGCGGTGGTCACCCCCACCCACCAGTTCCCGACCGGCGTCCCTCTCTCCCCGCGCCGCCGGCGCGCCCTGCTGGACTGGGCGACCGCGTCGGACCTGTGGGTCCTCGAGGACGACTACGACTGCGAGTTCCACTACAGCGGCCGCAAGCCCGCCGCCCTCAAGGCCCTGGACCTGCGGAACCGCGTCTTCTACGCGGGCAGCTTCAGCAAGACGCTGCTGCCGTCGCTGCGGCTGGGCTATCTGGTCCTGCCGTCGCAATGGGCCCAGGCGGCCGGGGCCGCCCAGCAATTGCGTCATCGCGGCGTGGCGATGTTCGAGCAGTTGGCCGTGGCCGAGTTCATGCGGCAGGGCCACTTCGCCCGGCACCTGCGGCGCATGATGCTGGCCTACAAGGCCCGTCGGGCCGCCCTTGTCGCGGCTCTGGAACGCCGGTTCGGCGACCGGATCGAGATCGTGCTCCGCGCCGGCGGGCTGCACGTGCTGGCGCGGTTTCCGCACGCCGATGCCGATGACGCCGAGCTGGCGCGGCGGGCCCTGGAGGTCGGCCTCAAGCCGTCTCCCCTGTCCGGCCAATGCCTGAGCCACGACCTGGGCCAGGGTCTGCTGCTGAGCTTCACCAATGTCGCCGAGGACAGGGCCGACGACGTCGCCGCGGCCCTGTTCCGGGCGTTGCGGTAGACCCCGCCTCGCCGTCAGGACTCCGCGGGAACAGCGGCCAGCGCCCGGACTGCGGCGATCACCGGCTCGGCCTCGGTGCGAACCAGCCAGTCGGGGCTGACGTCGGCGAAGCGCACGACCTGGTCGCGGCCGATCACCACCACGGTCGGCTGCGGCAGCTCCCAGGTCCCGGTCCCCGTGGTCTCGCCGATCGAGCCGCCCCTGGCGCACTGGGCGGCCTGGCTGGCCTCGTCGGCGGTGTAGAGGATCCCGAACCGCCGCCCCAGGGCGTTGCCGGGGTCGGAAGCCACCTTGAAGCTCAGGTCGTGGCGCACGCGGATCTCGCCCAGCCGCTCTGGAACCTGCGGGCTGACGGCCACCAGCGGCACGCCCAGGGCCTTCAGCGTCGGCTGCAGGGCGCGCTCGTAATAGGGCAGCGCGATGTTGCAGGCCGGACAGCCGGCGAAGCGGAAGAACACTAGCACCGTCGGCCCCTTGGCGGTCAGGCCCTTCAGGGTCAGTTCGCCGCCCTCGACGTCCAGCAGGGTGAAGGGCTCGACGCGGTCGCCGACCTTGATCCAGGAGGACGGATCGGCCTGCGCGACCAGGGTCGCGCGCTGGTCGATGTTGATCTTCAGGGCGGCCGGATCCCAGGTCCGGACGCGCTCGGCGTGCAGGTCGGCCAGTTGCTTGGCCAGGCTGTCTTGGCTCATGGTTTCGTCTCCTCGGTTTTGGTAATGGCGGCGTGTTTGATGGCGGCCAGCCGGGCCCGCTCGAAGATCGAGCCCATGCGCCAGTGCTGGTTGGTGAAGGTCCCGACGTGCTCGCCCCAGCCGGAGTCGCGGCGAAAGGCGCCCAGCTGGCCCGAGGCCAGGGCCTGGTCGGCGGTGATCCCGGCCGGCGCCTCGCAGTCGGGCCAGACGAACAGGGCGTCGGCCGGGCAGTAGAGCTCGCACAGCAGGCAGGTCTGGCAGTCGTCCTGGCGGGCGATGATCGCCTTGCCTTCGGGACCGAGCGCCAGCACGTCGCTGGGACAGGCCTCGACGCAGTCGCCGCAGCCCGTGCAGCGGTCCTCGATCACGACCTCGATCATCAGGCCACCTCCGCCTGGGCGGCGACCGGCTCGAAGGCGGTCCAGACGCGGTCCAGGCCGGCGGCGCGCTGGCGCGACGCGAAGCGGGGATCCAGGCCCGGCGCGTCCTCGCGACGATGCATGCCGCGGCTCTCGCGCCGCGCCAGGGCCGAGGCCTTGCTCCAGCGCCCGGCCGCGACCAGGGCGGCGGCTTCGCGCGCCCGCAGGGACGCCCGCCCCTCGCCGCGCGCATGGGCGGCCAGGTCGGTCCAGACGTCGTCCAGCCGTTCGGCCGACCGGACCAGGGCCGGGCCTCGCCGGAAGATGTTGAGGTCGTAGGCGTTGAGTTCGTCGCGCACCGTCTGGACGGCGGCTCGCACGTCGACCGGCCGCGCGGCGCGATGGGGCCGCAGGCCGGCGCGGCCCGTCGCCACCGCCAGGTCTTCGGCCCGCGCCCCCTGCCCCCGCGCCAGCCGCGCCGCGCCCGCCCCGGCCCACTGGCCCGACGACAGCGCCCACGACGAATTGACCGCTCCGCCGCCCGAGATCGCGCCGGTCACCAATTCGCGGCTGGCCGCGTCGCCGACCGCGAACAGGCCGGGGACCTGGGTCTGGCAGGCCTCGTCCACCACGCGCAGCCCGCCGATCCCGCGCACCGTGCCCTCGGGGTGCAGGGTCACCTCGAAGCGGTCGCGATAGGCGTCAACGCCCCAGCGGGCGAAGGGCAGGACGAAGTTGGGCTGCACCTGCGGCATCACCCGCCGGATGTCCTCGGGCACGCGGTCGAGGCGGCAATAGAGCGGGCCCAACAACAAGGCCCGCGCCAGATTCGGCGTCACATCAGGCCCCGGCGGAATGTCCAGCTCGCGGTCGTCGGCGTCGAACCAGCGCGCGAAGCTGTAGGCCATCGAGCGGGCCATGTTCGTGCCGGCCATGGCCGGAGTGTAGTAGTTGCTGAACTCCATGCCCGACAGGTCGGCGCCGGCCTCGACGCCCATCAGCAGGCCGTCGCCGGTGTTGGTGGCCGAACCCAGCAGGCGCGAGGCGAAGGCGCAGCCGCCGGTGGCCAGCACCACCGCGCCGGCCCGGATCGTCCACGGTCGCTCGCCGCGCAAAGCCAGGCCCGCCGCGCCGGCGATCGACCCGTCGCCGTGGCGCAGCAGCTCCAGGGCCGGATGATGGTCCAGGATGCGTACGCCCTGGTCCAGCGCCAGCTTGCGCATCGCCCGCATGTATTCCGGTCCGCGCAGGCCGCGATAGAACGGCTGGCCCTGGTCGTCGGTCGAGAAGTCGTAATAGCCGCGCAGGGTCGGCAGGCTGATCCAGGTCAGGTCGAGGATCCGCCGCATCCAGTCTGGGTCGCCCAGGCCCAGCGAGCGCGTCAGCCGGTCGGCCACCGCGGCCTCCCGCGCTTCGGGCGGAACCCACCAGTGGCCGGGACCGGCCGTCGCGGTCACGCCGCTGGTCCCGCAATAGCCCTTGTCGGCCAGGACGACCTCGGCGCCCTCGCGGGCGGCGGCGATGGCGGCCCAGGTCCCGGCCAGGCCGCCGCCGATCACCAGCACGTCGGTCGCCAGGGTCAGGCTCATGGCGCGACCGCAGCGTTGAACGACCGGTCGAAGGCCCCGGCCGGGTCGCGGGTCGAGGTCACCGCCCCGGCGGCCCGGAACCGGTCGAGCACGGCCCGGCCCTCGGCCACCGCCGCGTCGTCAATCGCCGAGGGCGCGATGCGATAGTGCTGGACGGTGTACAGCGCCACGTCCGGCTGCAGGCCGGTCTCCTTGGACAGGGCGGCGGCGAACTCCTGCGGGTGCTCCCCCGCCCAGCGCCGGGCCTTGGCCAGGCGGCGCAGGAAGTCCTCGACCTGCGGTCGCTTGCCGGCGATCGCCGCCTCGCTGGCCGCCTCGTAGCCGTAGCCGCCGAGCCGCCCGTCGCCGTCGGCCAGGATCGTGGCGTCGTCGTGCAGCTTGGCCAGGGCGACGTACGAGCCCCAGGTCACCCAGGCGTCGATCGCGCCGCTGGTGAAGGCCGCCTTGGCGTCGCCGGGACCGAGGAACACGATCTGGACGTCGGTCGGCTTGAGGCCGGCCTCCTCCAGCAGCCGCAGCAGCAGGTAGTGGCCGATCGAGCCGCGCCCCGTGGCGATCTTCCTGCCGCGCAGGCCGGCCAGGTCGTGGATGGTCGAACCCTTGCGGACCAGCAGCGCGGTCGACGAGCCGCCGCTCCTGCCGGCCTGAACGGCCTTGATCCTGGACCCGCCGGCATAGGCGAACAGGAACGGCGCGTCGCCCGCCTCCCCCAGATCGACCGCCCCGGCCCCAACCGCCTCGAGCAGTGGCTGGGCGGCGGCGAACTCGCTCCATTCGATCTTGTAGGGAGCGCCCTCCAGGGCGCCGGAGGCGACCAGGATCGCCTTGGTCCCGCCCCTCTGGCTGCCGACCTTGAGCGGAGCCGGGCCGTCCCCCGCCCCGCCGCCCCCGCATCCGGCCAGCAGGGCGGCGGCGGTCAGGGTCGCGATCAGGCTGCGTCTTTGCATGGCGCCCTCCCTCAGAAGCGTTGGGTCAGGCGGGCGTAGTAGTAGCCGCCGGTGATGCCGAAGGGCGAGAAGAGGCCGAACTGGTTCATGCCCGTGTCGGCGTTGACGATGCCGATCTTGTCGGGGTGCTCGTCGAACAGGTTGTTGGCCCCGATCGCGATGTTGGTGGTCGGACGGACGTCCCAGGCGATGTCGAGGTCGGTCACCCACTTGGCGCTGTAGGTCCGGTCGAGATCGGCGGAGGTCCCGGCCTCGGTGTACTCGCCATATCGCGTGGTCCGCAGGCTGGCGGTGACTGTGTCGCGGCTCCACAAGGCGCCGAGGATCAGCTTCTTGCGCGGCGTGCCGACGGTCAGGTCGGCGGTTTTCTGGCGGTCGAACAGCACCAGGTTGGGATTGACCGCCTTCAGCACCGCGGGCGTGGCGATCCGCCGGGCGATCTTGGTCTTGTTGAAGGCGTAGGCGGCGTTGAGGTTCAGACGGCCCCAGGCGCCGAGGTCGAAGGCGTATTCGCCGACCAGGTCGACGCCAGTCGTGCGGGTCGAGACGGCGTTGGTGTAGTAGGTCGCCGCCAGCCCCTGCGGGAAGCGCGCCAGCAGCGGCGTCAGGGCCGGCTGCGAGGCCAGCTGGGCGGCGCCGAGGTCCAGGTTGCTGGTGTCGACGATGCGATCGTCGATGTCGATCTGGTAGGCGTCCAGCGTGACCCGCAGGCGGCTGGTCGGCTCGGCGGTGATCCCGAAGCTGTAGTTGGTCGAGGTCTCGGGCTTCAGCGGCGTCGCGCCCAGGGCCTTGGCCTCGGCGGAGTCGGCGCGCAGCACCTTGGTCGGGAAGGTCAGATATTCGCCTGGCGTGCAGGGCGCGCCCCGGAAGACGTTGTTGGGCGCGGCGGCGCAGAGGGCGCCGTTGATCGTCGAGCTGGCGAACACCGACTGGGCCAGGGACGGGGCGCGGAAGCCGTTGCTGATCGTGGCCCGCACCGCGTAGCCGGGCAGGAATTCCCAGCGCGTGGTCAGCTTGCCGCTGGTGGTGTCGCCGACGTCGCCCGTATAGCGTTCGTGCCGGCCGGCCACGCCGACGTACCAGGTTTCGGTCAAGTTGGTCCCGACCTCGACATAGGCGGCGTAGACGTTGCGGCTGACCGATCCGGCGTCCTCCGGGGCGGTGCCGGCGTAGGACGCCAGGCCGGGATTGGGCCGCAGGCCGGCGAACGGCTGGCCGGCGGGGATCACGTAGTCCCCGACGATGTAGGACGCCTTGTCGCCCGGCTCGATCCGGAAGTGCTCGTAGCGCTGCTCCAGGCCCCACGACACCTGGACCGGGCGCGACAGCACGCCCTCGAACTGGCGTGTGACGTCGAAATTGGTCGTCCACTGCTGGAACTGGTGGGTCGACAGGTGGAAATAGGTCGGGCTGGCGGGACCCAGGGTGGCGTTGAGGGTGTTCTGGCCGTCCAGCTGGGCATGGTCCTGGGCGAAGGTCGTCGACAGGTCCCAGTCCCAGCCCCTGGCCTGGCCGCGCGCGCCCAGGGTGGTCTGGAAGTCGAGCTCGAAGATCCGCCGCAGGGCGTTGAAGCCGTCGGGATAGACTTCGGGCAGCGAATTTCGGTTCTGCGGCCGGCCGGCGGTCACGCCCGCCACCGGCGCCAGGTTGGGCAGGAAGCTGCCGGTGTTCTTCTTCGACGCGCGGTGGCTGAGCGTGCCGGTCGAATAGAGCGTCAGGTTCTTCCAGGGTAGTTCGGCGTTGTAGGACGCCGCCAGGATGTCTTCCTCGCCCGGGCCGTAGCCGTGGCCCCAAGAGTAGCGGTCGGCGGCGGCGTCGCGCGAATCCGGTGTGACGATGGTCGCGCCGCCCACCGTGGCGACGGTCGGCTGATAGATGTACTGGGCTCGCGACGGGACCGAGCGCGAGGCGGCCTCGTTGTTCTTCCAGTTCAGGGCCAGTTGCAGGAAACCGCCCTGGTCGCCCAGCGGCAGTCCGTAGTTCAGGGTGGCGCTGCGGGTGTCGCCGTCGCCCAGATAGTTCTGGCCGCCGGTGTAGCTGAACGACCCACCTTGCGCGTCCTTCTTGAGGATGATGTTGACCACCCCGGCGATGGCGTCCGAGCCGTACTGGGCCGAGGCGCCGTCGCGCAGCACCTCGATGCGCTCGATGGCCGAGGCGGGGATCAGGTCCAGGTCGACCGGCGCGCCGCCGCGCCCCACCCGGGCCAGGTTGTTGATCAGGGCCGTGCCGTGCCGCCGCTTGCTGTTGACCAGGAACAGGGCCTGGTCGCCGTTCAGGCCGCGCATGGTGACGGCCCGCACCGTCCACGAGGTGCCGCCGCC
>Ga0102592_1001457_pt1 | contig 26571 bp, 28 predicted proteins | sample AraplaCol_mMF_r2_FD_76861 | JGI IMG/M metagenome (GOLD analysis project Ga0102592, IMG submission 76861) | Arabidopsis root microbial communities from North Carolina, USA - plate scrape MF_Col_mMF_r2 (SPADES assembly) (version 2) | ecosystem: Host-associated > Plants > Roots > Endosphere...
CAAAGTTTCATCCGCACTGGCAACCGCGCTATCTTGCGGTTTCAGGAGGGGGCAATCCGATGATCGCGTTGATGGACGCGACCTTTCTCATCGGGGGCGGATTGAAGGGAGTCGTCAGGAAATGATCGTTTGCTGAAATAGAACGCGGTTGGCCTTGGTGCCCGCGGGACACGGCTCGGATTCATTGCGGGTGTCAAGGAGATGAGCGTCGGACAATGCCACGGGGCGCGCCCGTCGGCTTGGTCAACTGGCGAGCTGGACATCGCGTAGGTCACCGAGCTAAGCATCGCCATACCCGGGCGTTCAAAACGCCAGCTTCGAAAGCCACCTCGCTCGTGAACGGTCATACATACCAAGCCCGCCGACTGCGATAGAGAACGTCAAGCGGCATTACGGATGCAGGGCAGATATCTCGGTCGGTTAACAGCCTTCCGCGTTGCTTTCGGTCCAGGAGTCACTCACACCGGCATCGCCCATCCGCGTCTTGCCCCCAGATTTACCATGCGCCCAACTTCACGCGCGACGCGTCCTCTATTCGCCAGCCAAAGAACCATGCCTCTGCCCGGAACAGCCAGCTTTCCTTCTCGATTTGCGATCTGGCGTTTTCAAGATATGGAAGAACAGGGTTATCGCGCTCGGAGCGCCCCAAGATCCTCGCATTAATGCCCCGCTGTTGCCAATCGAGAATCGCGTCAACGTCAAAGCCCATCCAGATCTCCATGGTTCGCGTGACGCCTGAGCCTTGCGTCCGGGCAACTTCTGTGGTCCGCGGCTTGCGCGAAACTTGCATGTTGCCGATCATTCGGCCAAAGCTGCGCGACGGTACGCTAACGTACTGGCAAGTAGCACGCGACGCAGGTATGATCGAATGCCAAACTTGACAGAAATGCCGCACGCACCGTTTTCTGTTCCCAACGCCCAGGCTTCAATAAGGACCCACGCCTGCAAAGCCGAGCGTTAATCCTGCAAGGGTGCTGGTCCGCCTCGGAACGGCGACGTCCCCTGGACGAAAGCAAACCGTCCCCCGAACCGATCATCTTGCGGGAAGGGTTTTGAAATCGAGGACAATAGCCCGGAAGTACACTGTTGCGAGCGCTCGATGCGGCCAAGCGAAGAGGTGCTATGGTGTTTGACAATAAAAAGTCACCAACTCGGCCTTTGCGCACCGTGTCATTGAGGATCAGATCGCCGCGACTGCACCGTCAGGTTTGGCCTTCTCCTTTCGGCGGGGATCGCAAGATATGGCTGGAATATCAATAGTAGGCTGGTCAGTCAGCTGCCGCAAAGCAAGGGCGAAGCGAGCCTAGCGCTTCGCAGGTTCGTTCAGCCTGTCACTGATCGCCTTGCCGGGGCGAAATGTTGGCACCCACTTTTCCTCGACAAGGACCGCATTACCGTTGCTCGGATCGCGACCCGCTCGTGACGGCCGATATCGCACCTGGAAAGCACCAAATCCGCGTAGCTCCACACGTTCTCCTCTTTCGAGCGCCTCTGCAATTCTCTCGAGGATCGTTTCGACGATCTTCTCGGCGTCCTGCCGATAAAGGTGAGGGTTACGAGCCGCAACAGCATCGATAAGTTCAGATTTAATCATCTCGATAATCCCGTCCAGTCACTCGTGGCCAGTATCCTGTCATTTCCACCAAGTGTCATTTACATCGCTATTTATGACCGCAGCTGGAGGAAATCCAAGATTTTGTCGAAGCCGAGACCAGTCCATCCCCCGCAAGCGCAGCTTGATTTTCGAAATCGGAAATCATCAGTTCTCGACGCGAGCCTCTCGGCGCAGCCGCCGAAAGTCATTCGGTTCCCCACAGCCAATTTCGACGGTGGTGGCTCGTAATGAGGGTCGACACGCGTCCTTGCACTTTGCTTGTCAGCCGGTTGAATTGGCAGAGGCCGATCTCATCCGTTTGCCAGTAGCGCATGGACATCGATTACGGCGGTCGGACCGCGGAAAGTTGGCTGGATACCGTCTGCAAGGATCGCAATGTACCCGCCCGTGGTTTCGAGAATAGCGAGCTGCGCGCCATTGCAGTCACTGGAGCCCGCTAGGCGACCGAGGTCGTACACTGGGATAACCTCGCCCTTGTAGGAACTGTAGCCGGATGGGCCATGGGCGGAGCGCCTAAAGCTGCTCCATTCTTCCGTGAGCGCAACAATGCGACCTCCGTCGAACTCGAAGCACCTGTCTCCCAAGCGAGCGACACTGACTCCCGGCGTGTGAATTCCAAAAAACACGATCCGCTGCCTCTTATGCCAAATTCTAAAGCGAACACATCGGCAGCAGCATTCGCCCTCGGCTCATTCATGAGGCCAGCTTTTGCCCGACGTCCGACTTCTATTGCAAACCCTGTAACTAAGCCTTGCTGAATACTCTCAATTTTGAGCTAATAACCAATATTCGGGTTGAAGCCCTAACGATCGGAACGCTTTTTTAATGCTTCCTCCCTAATTCTGGGGCTCATATGACGCGCTGCTAAAACAGAAATCACTCGCGCGCTAAGTCGAGGAAGAAGTTCGATGGGACTTACCATAGCTCAAAAGCTTACGGGATTTGCAGTGATCGTTAGCCTTGGCATCGGCGGTGCCTTGGCGTTTCAGACCATAACAATGTCGCGGCTGAGGGTGACGGGACCAGTCTACGACGGCATCATCGAAGGAAAGGACCTCGTGGCAGACATCCTGCCGCCTCCCCTCTTCTTTGTCGAACCATATATGCTAGCCAACGAGGCAGCAGTTCAGCCCGAGCTCGCAAAAGCGGCCTTCTCCAAGCTCGAAAGTCTAAAGCGGGTCTCCGCAGATAGAGCGCAACACTGGCGTGGCTCCAACCTTCCAGCCAAGCTCAAGGGAATTCTCGACGGCGATGTTCTCACGACGGGAGACCGGTTCTGGAGTATCATTGATAATGATTACCTTCCCGCACTCGCAGGCGGAGATCAGATCACGATCAACAGCGCGCTCGACAAGCTCTCGGCCACGTTCCATGCCCATGAGGCGGCTGTCCTGAGACTGGTGGATGCGGCAAACAAGTTCGCGGCGGAAACCGAAAGCAGCGCAGATAGCGAGGCAACAGGTCGCAGCGCATTGGCTTTGGCTTTCGGAATCGCCGCACTCGTTCTCTTCCTCGGCGGCGTTCTCTACCTCCGAGTGGCGGCAATAGGGGCAGTCACATCAATAACGAAACGCATGTCTGCCATGGCCGCAGGCGACTTGGCGCAGCCCATTCCATACGCGCAACGGCATGACGAGATCGGCCAAATGGCTGGCGCGCTGGCGATCTTCCGGCAGGCCGCGATCGACAAAATGCGGCTTGAAGAAGAGGCCAATTACAAGCATGCCAAATCCGAAGCAGAACGAGCCGAGCGAGAAGCGCGTACCGCCGGCGAGGCGGCAGAGTTAGAACGGATCATCACGACGCTTGGTGCAGGCCTCGCGCGTCTTGCTGACTGCAATATCCGCATGACGATCGACGAGCCCTTCCAAGGTGAGTTCGAGCGCCTACGCCACGACTTCAACACTTCCATCGGCGCGTTCCAAGCGACACTGGAACAAGTTCTCGGACAGACCCGGCAGATCAACGAAAATGGCGAAGAAATGCGCGCCGCTGCGGACAACCTATCGCGTCGGACAGAACAGCAGGCTGCCGCTCTGGAGGAGACTTCCGCTTCGCTTGAACAAGTCACGACTACGGTCAGGCTATCGGCGGAACGGACCCTTGACACGCGCAAGCTAGTGCGTGAGGCGAAGGACTGTGCTTCAACGTCCGGCACAGTTGTCAAGCAGGCTGTCGATGCCATGACGAGGATCGAAACTGCCTCCAACGAAATTGCACAGATCATTGGCGTGATTGACGAGATCGCCTTCCAAACAAACTTGCTCGCCCTCAACGCAGGCGTCGAAGCTGCCCGGGCTGGCGAATCCGGGAAGGGGTTCGCGGTCGTCGCGCAGGAAGTGCGTGAACTTGCCCAGCGCTCGGCTCAAGCCGCCAAGGAGATCAAGGCACTCATCGTCAATTCCAGCACCGAGGTATCGGAGGGCGTGAAGCATGTCGGTGATGCAGGCCGCGCGCTGGACCTTATCGAAGATTTCGTTATTCGGATCGATCGTAATATCGACGCTATCGCTACCGCTGCCAGTGAACAAGCCGTCGGTCTGCAGCAGATTGCTTCGGCTGTCAACGAGATAGACCAGATGACCCAGCAGAATGCGGCAATGGTCGAGGAGACAAGTGCCGTCAGCCATTCTCTTGCAGACGGCGTCCGCAGACTAACCGAGCTTGTGGGGCGCTTCAAGCTCAATCGAAGAAAGGCGATCCGCGAACCGGGTTCCTCGGCGAGTGGATACTCAGGGCAACAGAACGCTAGGAGCTGGACAAACGCAGCTTAAACGCCACGGCCCTGCGGAGATGCTGATACCGCGGGGCCGCTTTCAGACTGACTGACATTCTATGCCAGTGTGACGATGACCTCAGACCTTCTTATCAAGCTCGAAAGACTACCCGCGCCCGCTCTCCTGGTCGGAGCAGATAACCTCATCGTCCTCGCAAACTGGAGCGCGCAGGAGCTACTCCTCGACATCGATGTCACAGATATGCCGATCACAGGATTCCTCCGGGACTGGAAGAATTATAGTGCAATGGAGATTAATCCCGCGACGATGATCGTGGAGGTACTCCTAAAGACGGGTCAATCGATGTCGATGCCGGCCGCCTTCTTCATGACGATATACCGTTCGGAACCTGTATCCGGAGTCGTGCTTGTGCCGAGCGCGGGATCCCAGATCTGGGCTCATTGGCTCGGTTGAGAATCCAGCCTGCCGATCCGACTTGCGGATCGTTGCGGACGGGTAAAACCAGCGAGTTGCGCCCGCTCCTCCGTGCCGAGCCTCCTAAGCTGAAGCTCGAATTTTCCGAGATCCCCTCGCCTTCGTCATTGTCGATGTCTTCAGCGGCGACGGCTGTCTTGAGACCCACGTTCTCCAGCTTTCGGAAAGACCAATCGACAAACTCCGAAGTAATGTGCGCATTCTCAAATGCGTCGGTTTGATTGGTCCTGCGTCATGGAAGATAGTCGCATTTCAAGGTTGGCTGTCATGCAACAATCGGCAGAATGCTATGCCCAGCACTGTCCTGCAGCAACGCGCGGATTACAAGGATCTCGCCGAGAGCCCCTTCAAACGCCGCGACGCAGGCGGGGTCAAACTGCGTTCCGGATCTTTGTCGGATGTGAGCGCTGGCCTGACTGATCGACCAAGCTTCCTTGTAAGGACGTGCAGTCGTCAGCGCATCGAAATTGTCGGCAACAGCGACAATGCGCCCAGCGATGGGTATATCTTCGCCAGCCAGACGATTGGGGTAACCTTGCCCGTCCCACCGTTCGTGGTGGGTCGCCGCGATCGTTGCGGCCAGGCGCAGCAAGCTGGACTTCGATTCGCGAAGAATGTCGCAACCCAACATCGTGTGACGCTGCATCGACGCGAACTCCTGCTCGGTCAGCTTCCCCTTCTTCAGAAGCACCGCATCGGGGATTCCGACCTTGCCGATATCGTGCATAGGCGCGGCAAGCCTGATGTCCGAGCATTCCTGCTGCGAAAGGCCCAGCGCCTGGGCGATCAGCTGCGAATATTCTCCCACTCGCTTTGTATGCAGCCCCGTTTCGGCATCCTTGAAGCTGGCGGCGATGGAAAGACGGTCGATGATCTCCTCTTCGCGCTCGCGGATCTCGGCTGTCGCCTTGCTGACTTCCTCACGGAGCCACTCGGCCTTGTCCGCCAGCTTGTTGCGAGCGTCCACCAGCGAAAGGAGATTCTTGATCCGAGCCTGGAATTCGAGCGGGTTGACGGGCTTGTTGAGAAAGTCGATCGCGCCTGCATCGAGACATGCCATTCTGGTAGCCATGTCGGTATCGGCCGTAACCATGACAAACGGCTTTCCCTTATAGCGTTCGAACATCTCGATTTCGCGGAGAAGTTCGACGCCGTTGTAGCCAGGCATCTGAAAGTCGATGACGGCGATGTCGAAATCGACCCGAGGCATGGAGGCCAAGACCTCTGTCGGGTCGCAGAATGGAAGCGGCTCGCAGTCCGGAAGCTTCTCGACGAGCTTCGTCAGCAGCGCAAGGTTTGTCCTGTTGTCGTCAACGAGAAGAATACGCATTCATTGCTCCTTAAGCGGCATGCATGCGCCGCTGTTCATCGACCGCTCTTTTGATGTCGAGCAGCTCACTACTGGTAATGACGGTGTCCTGGCGCAGCCTTTGTGCCATGTCGGCGATGGTCTGCATGCCAACATTGCTGGCGGCGCCCTTCAGGGAATGAAGCTGTCGGTCGATGCTTTCTGATCTCCCACCGCGCATGTTGTCGGCGATATCCGAGAGGATGGCGGCGGCATCGCTGAAGAAGGTATCAAGCAGGTCGTCGAAGACATCCCTTCCCAAAACGTCGATGATTTCCTGCTGCCTGTCGTTGACGCTGCTGGCGGCAGAGATGCAGGGCGCCTTGGCTTCGAGCGCGTTGATGATCGACCTCAGCACTTCCAGCGTGATCGGCTTCGGTCTGAAGTCAGTCATGCCTGCGCCTGCGCAAAGCTTGCGGTCTTCATCCGAAGCGTTGGCGGTCATGGCAACAATAGGAACAGTTGAAGACGTTCCTCCCAGGCTGCGGATCTGGCGCGTCGCTTCGATGCCGTCCATGTTCGGCATCTGCATGTCCATCAGAATGAGGTCAAAGTCTTCGTCATGGACCTTTTGCAAGGCCTCGCGTCCATCGTTCGCTACGACGACAGACTGACCGAGATGGCGAAGGAAACCGCAAGCGACCTGCTGGTTTACGAGGTTGTCCTCGACGAGAAGCACCCGGAAGGAGGGACGTTTCTCACTGAGGTCGCCGACCACCGCCTCAGTCTTTACGGCGGCCGGAGGAGCTTCCACCGCCAAAGCCGGAATCTCGAACCAGAACGTACTGCCTTCATCCTTTCGGCTGTGCACGCCGATCTCGCCGCCAAGAGCGTCGACGATCTCCTTGCAAATGGTGAGGCCGAGCCCTGTGCCGCCGTATTTGCGGCTGATGCTGGCATCGACTTGGGAGAACGGCTTGAATAGCTTCTTTTGCCCATCCTCGTCGATGCCGATCCCTGTATCGCTGATGGATATTCGAAGCCGCGCGTTCCCTTGATCGTCTTCCAAACCCGACATCTTGACGACAACGGCACCATCGCTGGTGAACTTGATCGCGTTGCTGAGCAGATTCAGAACGATCTGCCGAACCCTGGTCGCGTCGGTCGAGATCAACTTCGCTGGTCCGGCGCCGCTGATGTCGGTGACAATCGTGTCGCCGTGCTCGGCGGCTCGGTCCCGCATCATTTCTATCGCGCTAGACAGTAGCTCACGAACGTCCGTGGGAGCCGGACTTACATCGATGCGTCCGGTCTCCATCTTGGCGAAGTCGAGAATCTCGTTGAGGATCTCCAGAAGCGTCACGCCCGATCGCCTGATCGTCTGAACACTGCCTCTGACAGCCTCCGGAAGAGCACCCAGTTCCAGGAGCTCTGCGGTTCCGAGAATAGCGTTGAGTGGCGTGCGCACTTCGTGTCCCATCGTCGCCATGAACTGCGATTTAGCACGGTTGCCGGCTTCGGCCGCGGCGTAGGCGTCTGTCAATTCTCGTGCCATGCTCTCGAAGGCAAGCGCCGCGGCTCGCATGGAGCGGAGCTGCCGGCGCAGAGAGAAGACGAGCACACCGATCGAGCCAGCAAGGAGCACGGTGACCAAGCCCGTGCGGATCTGCAACGACTCTAGGTCATTGCGTGCATCGGCGCGGTCTGTGCTGACTTTATTGTTGGCGCTGGTCAGTAGGCTCTCGGTTTTGCCGACAAGATCGTCCAGCCCACCGGCAAAAGCGCTAAGATGGCTAAGGTCAGCCTCGTGTCCCTTTGCCAGTTCGTCGAACCAGGCAGCCTGCATGAGCACCATCGGCTCTATCGTGGCGACGAGCATCCGCAGTTCCGGATTGTCCTGCAGCCGCAAATCGAAGTTAGCGCGTTTAAGAATGCTCATCCTCGAGTAGAGGATGTCATACCGCGTCGACAGGCTCTTGAACGCGGAGGCCGACAGATCAGCGCGCGCCACCATCACATTGGTGACCTCACGCAACGTGCGTGCTTCGCGATCGAGTTGATAGACGGACCAGAGGGCATTTTCCCTGACCCCGTCCTGTAAGGCCTCGTATCGTCCGTAGATGCCCGAAAGAAGATAAATAAGGCCGATCAGCAGCATCGCCGCAAAGGCTTGAAGGAGAGCGGTGGCCTTGCTGACCCGCCTGATGACGTCTCCGTTCTTCCGGGCACTTTCGTTCATCACTCGGCCTCGATCGTCTTTATCTGCCAGACAGAGCGGGAGAAGTACTTTTCGTTATAGAGTGAGCTGTCCTTGTCGAAGGGATAGACAAGAAACAACGGTCCCTTTTCACGCACCGACATTGGCTGGCCGTCCATGCGTGTTGCAAGCATCGTGTCGAGGCCGGACGCATCTTCGACCGGAACCTCTGCAGCGTAATCGTTGAGTGCGACGACTTTCAGACGGGTCGCATGCGCTCCGGCAGCGTCAAGGACGGCGCGAAGCAGTGGTCCAGAAAATTCCACCTTGCCCGTGGTCCAAGGTGTTTCCATGCTTCCCCTGCGCCCCTGCAGTGCTTCTAGCATTGCCAGATCAAACTGAGCGGTATTGTCGACATTGGGATGATCGAGCTTGCCTTTGACGGTGAGAATTACCTCTCCTTGGGGCAGTTCGAGCGAAAGAGAAACGGCAGGCATCGCAGCGGCAAGCGCCACCGAAAGAAACAGTATTCTCATGAAGATAGCCTTGGATGGGCAGGTCGTGCCAGGGACAGCATTCATTCGTCCAGCGAGTCGGTGAAAGGGTCACCGTCGGGAGCAGACATCATGTCAGCTTCGGCTACTTGGCCGGGACACCCCAAATCTAGGTGTGATATCTCAATGAATCATGAATCTAATAAAGCAGCTTCGAATGAAGCCCTAATTCTGGGGCAGCGTCGCTTGCCAGGGTTAACAATGCATTGAAAGAGAGCTCAGGCGATGAGCCGCCTACGGATGGCGTCGGCGATCGCCTGGGTTCTATTGGCAGCCCCGATCTTTTTGGTCGCCGACTTGATGTAGCTGTTGACGGTATCGAGCTGGTAACCTGTCGCCTTACCGATGCCCTCGCTTGTCAATCCGAGGCTGGCCTGGCTCAGGCAGGCGATCTCGCCCTTCGAGAGCTTCATCTGATCGGCGGCAAACCTGTCCAGAAGCGGCTTTGTGAAGGTTGTATGGATTGCTTCCGCCACAAGCGACAGGAATGCGACCTCGTCGTCGTTGAAAGGAACCTCGCGCGTTACTCCGACCGCCCCGTACACGGTCTCATCACGCATGATCGGAATGAGTGTCCGGTTGTGCACCCCGAAAGTGCGCTTCAGGTAGAGCAGCCGCTGAGGTGTCTCGTGATCCGGTGCAACCTCATGCTCCCTGACGACCGAGTTGGCTGCGCGAGCAGCGTGAATGAATGGATCATTTTTGAATATCTGGTCTTCCATGTAAGCCTCCACGAAGGCCGGGGGAAGATCGGTGTCGATGGAAAACCCTTGGCCGAACCTATAATGATCGACGTCCAGTCCAGAAATGAAGATGTAGTCGAACGGGACCGCGTGACGCAGCCGGTCGATCATGTCGATGCGCCCGAAGTACCGATGCCGAGGCACCGATCTCAGATCCACGTAGTCGTCCAGTGCCTCGGGGTCGAGGACGGAAAGGGCGCTGACGGGCATGGCGGCGGCTCCGATTTGTCGGTTACCGACTATTGGCGCTCAGATCCTAACAAAATGTTAAATTGCCAATGAGGCTCGTAATCTCGTTCGCTGCGTTGGCGCAACGTCGCGCCATTTCACGCACCGCGCCGGCTATGACAGCGAACTACATTCTGGCCTCCCTGGCACGGGCAGCCTCCACACCAGCATTGAGAGCGGGGAGCATCGTTTGGAAGGCAATCTCGATAGCATGTCGATGATCGCTCCTCATCTCGCACCTACGCGCGCGGCGATTTTTCCAGCAGCCGGCCGAAAGGTGTCTCTCTTCTCACGCGCGTAACAGCCCATGCTCAGCCAGCCGTGTGATGGGCTCCATCACAGCTGTCACTGCGCTGGTGTCGATCACCGCATCTCCCCCATGGCCCTCCGTCGCCGCTCCTCCATACGCGATCCCGGCAAAGAAGCTTGTGATCCGGATCATCTGATGTTTCGGATCAGGGTGGAGCCTGCAGACTTCGGAGATCAGAGCCGCGCAGGTCGTTTGCACTGCGATCAGGCTCTGCGCCAATTGCCTGGTCTGATCCACTAGCTGGCCGAGGATTTCTCCAACCATCTGCGCTGAGGATCTGTCCGTTATCCAACGCGCTCCCAGCTCCTAGAATTCTTGCCACTCGGATGGTGCTGCGCCCCCGACGACCTTTAGAGAAGCCCGCACCGCGTCGAAAAGCTGCGGACGCCGAGGATCACTTCGACCCCGCCATATGTCGCCCACCTTGAAGGTGCCGACCAGGGAAGAAAGACGAGACGCCTCCTCGGAAAGTTTGCTGGTTGCAGCCGACGACTGCTCGACCATGGCGGCATTCTGCTGCGTGATGGTGTCCATGTTGCCGACAGCAGCGTTAATTTCGTCGATCCCCGTCGCCTGCTCCTGAGACGATTTTGCAATCGACACCATGTGTCCATCAATGGCTGTCACCTGATCTCCGATACTTCGCAACGCCGCTCCGGTCTTATTCACGAGACCGACGCCTTTAGCGACATCAGCTGATGACTTGCCGATCAGCACACTGATCTCCTTGGCTGCCTTGGCGGACCTCTGCGCAAGTTCTCGGACTTCCTGCGCAACGACCGCGAAGCCCTTGCCCTGCTCTCCGGCGCGGGCGGCCTCTACACCTGCGTTCAGCGCAAGGAGGTTAGTCTGAAACGCAATTTCGTCGATGACACCGATGATCGCCGTCATCTCGTGGGAGGAAGTTTCAATCTCGCTCATGGCGGTGACCGCCTGCTCGACGACGGTTCCTGACTGCGCAGCCTCTGCTGCCGATCGCCGGACAAGCGCCTGGACCTCCTGGGTTCGATCCTGCGCCAGCTTGGAGATCGTGCTGATCTCTTCCAGAGCGGCCGCGGCCTCTTCAAGCGCGGTCGCCTGTTTCTCCGTCCGCTTGGCCATGTCGTTGGTTGCTGCCGAGATCTCGTGGGATTGGCTGGAGACCAGTTCGACTGTTCGCCGGATCTCGGAAATTGCTGCCCCGAGACTATCTAGTGACGTGTTGTAATTGTCTTTCAGCGACTGGAAGTTGGCGGCGAGCTCGCTGTCGATCGGAGCTGTGAGATCTCCCGAAGCAAGTGTAGCAAGGGCGCGATCGAGTGCGGACAGCGCGAATTGCTGTTCGTCCTTGAGCTGAAGCTGCTCGCACTCCGCTTTGGTCCTTTCCTGTTCGAGAACCTCCAGATAAACAGAGATCGCGTAATCCATGTCAACTAAGGCCGCCTTGACTACGGCTGAAATCCCGTCACCAATTTTCTCGCGCTTGCCTCTCGCCATGAAGCCCGGCAGCTCGGCATCCACAACCGATCGAATGATACTCTCCAGGATTAGCGCATATCCGCCGATGTACCACCGTGGCTCCAAGCCAAGTCTTGCGTGGGTACGGCCGACAGCCGTCACGGCGTCGACGTAGCCGCTGTCAAATGTCGCCGATGCGATGGTTTCCCAATGTCTGACCTGACGCTCCTTAGCGTGCTGAATGTGGGCTTCACTTGCAAAGAACTTTGCAGTTTCCGGGTTCACCTTGGCCTTCGCGTAGAAGACATTCAGTGCCATGTCCAAGGAAGCCTCGATAGTCGTTGCAAGCCCAGACAGCGCTTCCCGCTGCTTCTTATCTAGACCGACGAAATCAAGACGCTCTACGAGCTTTGCATGTGAACTTTGTGTCATATGTTTCTCCAGAACTTGTGCCCGCCTACATTACGGGCGCGGTTAACGGTCTGGTCGTCGATAGCGTAGCGGTGCTTCTCCGGCCGGGTCATGATATTAGGTGACAGTCTTGCTTCGGATCGGCGGGCTCGTCGTGGCGACTTCCACGGGCAGACACAGATGAGTTTCCAATCTCGCTCTTCAATCATTTCTTCTTCCGGGCGCAGAACGTCACGCACATCGTGCAGGCGTCTGTGGTCACCTCGCCTTTATTGGTTGGTTTTATGGGTTCATCCCATTTGCCCAGTTGATACTGGCATCCGGGCGGCGCTCACGTCACTGGGGCGCGTTGCCGAGCACGCCCGCGACACTTGAGAAAAGGCTGTCGAGGTTGCCACCGAGTGATGTCGCTCCTGCAACCAGTGCCAGCGAGAGCAAAGCCGCTATCAATCCATATTCTATCGCAGTCACGCCGTTTTGGTTGATGGGAATAGAATTGGCGAACTTGCTCATGTGGCTTCCCAAGCGATGCTTCAAGGCATTAGCGTTGCCTTGCCCCAATAGTAGGGTTTGTTAGTTTCATATTCGTTAACGCTAAATCGCGCCTTGGTTGGTCTAGCAGATCAAGTTACGGCCAATGCCACCTTGGTACGCGAGTTCTGAGCACGCGAAATTCCTTCCGTCGCAGAGGCGCAGGAAAACTCGTTTGCCGAAGCCGCTCACGCCTGACATTGTCCGATGATCTCCCAAGATCGAGCGGTCACGGCGCCGACCAAGACCGCTCAATCTGATTGCGGGATGTATCTGACGTTCCTTTGACCCACAACACGGCCGCGAGCATTCCTAGCATTCCAATCAGGATCAAAAGCAGCAGCCTCGATAACAAGGCGTCGATGATGGTTCGGAAGATGGCCACGAACGTGTCTCACAGGTTGTCGAGCACCCCACCTGTCCAGCGGGGCATCAAGAGCTCGCCTATGGCTTGGAGCGGCTCAGCATGTGGTAGGCGACAGTGATCTTGGTCACGACGCCCTGGATGCCTCTGACAGACTCCGCGGCGACCCGAGCAGCGTCTTTTTCGATTTCGCTGTCAACTTCACCACATAAGGTGACAATTGCTCCGGAGACAGTTGCCTTAACGGCAGGTCGCAAAAGTCCGAGCTCTGACTCCAGGCGGCTCTGCACAGCCGTCTGAAGAGCTTCGTCGCCCGAGGCGGTGCAGTCTTTTGGGACATCAAGCAGCGCGCGCATCAGGTCCCGTCGACTTATAATTCCGACGAGCTTTCCGGCATCAACGACTGGCACGTGCTTCACCCCGTGGGCTTGAAGAAGCTCGGCAAGCTGACTCGCCGTAGCAGTCGATGTGGCACTGATCACTGGCGACGTCATGACGTCTTCGATACGCCAGCTCCTCGCCTTGATGTAATCAGCGAGCGCGCTGTCGCGGTCACGCGTATGGGGGACAGGATGCCGTGCCCATGAGGAGGCTACGCGGCGAAGCAAGTCGCCCTCGGTCACAATCCCGACGACGCGGCCGAAGGCATCAAGCACCGGCACGGCACCGATGTTGCTCAGATTGATGATCTCGACCGCGTCGCGAACGTTGTGCCCTTCTTCGATCGTCGTTACTGGGCTCGTCATGATGTCTTTGGCCAGCATCGCACTCTCCATCGCTTCAAAGGATTGCAGTAGAGCGGCCTTTCAAGGCGTTGTGCTTTGACGTGGATCAACTAAATCCGCACTTTGGGTAAAGAGACCTGACGTTCCGCCTCAAGGGGACACGTGGATCGTCCCCGGTGGACGCTGCAGGAACTGAATACGCCGGGTAGAGATCGTCCCTCAAGAATTTGACCAAGGACAATGGACCGGCGTTGCAACTAGGCCATTTTGTCGTGGAAGCGATGATGCTTCGCTGTTCCATAGGTGGATCATGAGCCATACGGTACGAAATCTTATGTACGTTGCGGGCGTGGCAGTCTTTGCGCTTCTCGCATTCTCTCTGTACCAGTCGATCCGATCGCCGGTGCCGGTTGTGACCCCTCCTGCCGCGTCACAGACTGAAACTCCTGCAGGTCAACCAGCGCCGACGCCTCCTGCGAATTGATATAGAGTTGCTCTCGTCAAACGCACTGCTATCGGGCCAAAGCGCTTCATGTATATAAGCGATCTTTTGGTTGAAATGTCGCGATTTGCCGACCCGGTTGCTACCGTTGGCGCGGGATTGGTCGGGTGAGAAACCGACGCACTGCTCGCAACTTGACCTTCGTCAATGACGCGACTGGCCCAGCTGTTTCACAACAAGCTTAATGCCGCGCGTCCGTTCAGCCGGCAAAGCAAGGAAGGAGATTTGCAATGTCGACAACCGTGTTAGAGCAGCAGAAGTGGCCGGAGTTCTTCCAGAACCTGCCGCGAACCATCACCGCGGATCAGATAAAAATAGAAGTCATTGGTGCGACTATCGGTAGCCAGACGCTCGCATCGCATAGACATCTGCACGGAGTGACCTTCGAACCAAAGCAATCTTTGCTCGAAATTCAGATGGAGGATATGACGCACGTCATTCGAGATTCCCGGGAGATCTTTATTGATGAACAGGAGGGTAAAGTTGTGGCTATCCAGGTGATCGGCCCGGACGCGCTTCAGCACATCCTGACATTCGCCTAGGTCAGTCCAGGATCGCATCTTCGGCGGCCTTGCCCATCTGTTGCCCTAACAGGCCGTTGAAAAAGGCGCTGGCACATATGCTGTTGTCGTGATTCACTCGCTGTATGGCGATTTGGAGATGATGGATGCGCGGCGGCGATGTGAGGACAGGCGAACTCTTCAGCTATGTGGATCTGGAGGCTCGTGTTCGAAGGGATCATCCTCTACGGGCCATCCGGCAGATCGTGAACGAAGCGCTCGTTTCGTTGGAACGCGAGTTCGCGGCACTCTATTCACCGATTGGACGGCCATCGATCGCTCCTGAGAAGCTTCTGCGGGCGATGCTTCTGCAAGCCTTCTATTCGATCCGTTCCGAACGGCTTTTGATGGAACGGCTGGAATACGACCTTCTGTTCCGCTGGTTCGTCGACATTGGCATTGACGATCCAGCATGGGATCATTCGGTGTTTTCAAAGAACCGCGACCGGTTGCTGGAAGGCGACATCGCCGCGAAGTTCCTGGTCGCGATCCTTTCCCAACCTAAGGTAAAGCGGCTGCTGTCTACAGACCATTTCTCTGTCGATGGCACGCTGATCGAAGCCTGGGCGTCGATCAAGAGCTTCAGGCCGAGGAATGGCTCGGGCGATCCACCATCGGTTGGCGGCGGTCGGAATGTGGAAGCAGACTTTCATGGCGAAAGGCGTTCCAACGAGACGCATGCTTCAACGACGGATCCAGATGCAAGGCTTTATAAGAAAGGCAAAGGCAAGGAGGCCAAGCTGTGCTTCATGGGGCACGGACTGATGGAAAACCGCCATGGCCTGCTGGTCGATGCCCACCTGACAGAGGCCAACGGCTATGCTGAACGGGTAGCGGCGCTGCACATGATCGGGCCCTTCACCGAGGGGACACAAGCGATCACGCTGGGTGCCGACAAGGCCTATGACACAAAGGACTTCGTTAAAGATCTGCGGTCGATGAAGGTGACACCGCATGTGGCGCAGAACGTCAATGGTCGCCGCTCGGCTATCGACGGACGCACAACACGCCATCCTGGTTACGGGGTCAGCCTCCGTATTCGCAAGCGCATTGAAGAGGCGTTTGGCTGGATCAAAACCGTCGCGGGGCAGGACAAGACAAAGTTCCGCGGGCGCGACCGCGTCGGATGGGCTTTCACCTTCGCGGCCGCCGCCTACAATCTTGTGCGGCTGCCGAAGCTCATGACGGAGACAGGCTGATGGCGAGAGTTCCTGCTTTCGCCAAGGCCTTCGCCGTCGTTGGCGCATCGTCGAGATGGACAACTGGGACAGTGACGCCCTCGATCTCGTGGAAGAGGCGCATCTAACATTCCAGGGTCCGGCCGACGGCGAAATCGCATTCGTTGCTCTCAAGGGCTTTCTCGATGTCCGCTACAGCACACGCAGTGGATCAGCCTGTGCGGAGTTCTCGTGGGAAGGACAAGACGAGAATGACCCGGTCTGTGGTCGCGGATGGGCAGCACTTGGCTCCGCTGGACGCCTTGTCGGGCATATCTATATCCACAACGGAGACGATTCCGGCTTCGTCTGCGAACGCGACTGACTTCTTCAACACCCTGCTAGGCCAGGCTTTCCGCATCGCGCTTGTCGTGATGGCCAATACCGCGCCCTCCTTTGACGAGGAAAGTCCCGCGCGGGCATTGAAAGCCGCTGCCCAGGATGATCTTGGCGCGCCGCGACAGGCAGAGGAACAGTTCCTCCCAGATCTTGGGCCTACCACTATTGGCGGCGTTGCCTCGACACGCGCTTCGCCTGAGGATTGGCCGCGCTCTCAGCCCAAGACGCGCACCAAGGCTGCAACAGGAAGGCTCGCATCTCCCAAGAGCGAGCCTTTTCCATCTCACGAAAAGGTTCACATTGGCAGACCTCATCCCACAACCGGTATTGGACCTGCTTGAAAGCGAGTGGGTATCGGCGCGGCATCAGCACTCGCGTATCCATCCTACTGCCGCACAGTCAGACGGCCATGTCGATTGCGAGGGAGCGGTTCTGGTGGAAACGTTGACTGTCGCGCCGGTGCAGTCTTCCCAGCCAGACCAATGATTACAAGCCGATGATCAGCTTTCCGATCCACACGCGAAAAATTGCCAGTCTGCAATATGATCCCGAGACCCACGTTCGGTGGGCGATCTATCGCAACGGCCGGGTGCGCTCGGTCGGCCGGCTCCGACACCATGCCGTCATGGATCTCCTATGCCGTCTTCCGCTGGAAACATCCCCGTTCATCAGACCTGCAAGATGATTAGCTGGCGCAGCCTTAACCTTACCTGATAAGCTTACCTATCAGATCCGGTTGCATCAGCAGTTGCGGCCTGTTTTCATGCCGGTGCGGCTTCTGGGGTTGCCGCCATTTCTTCCCGTCCGGCCATCCACTGTACCGCACACGCGCCGGGCGGGAGATTTGTCTGTCGCTGGGGGCCGCCATGGATTTAAAGATCACGCTTATTGGGATCGGTTGCTTTGTCGCAAGCCTCTGGGGCGCAATCGCGCTCGCGGTCATCCATCTGATCTGAAAGGACGTATATTGAAACTGATCCGTGAGACCGACCTTGCCGGAAATCGGCCAAATGCCTGCTGCACGGGTTGCGGCCGCAAACCGGTTGCCGGCAAGCTGCCGTTCTGGAAACAGACAGGATTCGCCTTCAAATGCGACAGCTGCTCGTAGCCTGAAGCTTACGAAGCGGATCTGACGGCTGCACAAAGCGGGCCGCCAGAGAGCTCTAGCCGTAGCGGGCGAAAACCGACAGGATCAGGCACACGAGGCTGATAGCAAGGCTCAAGCCGGCACCCCTGGAAACCCAAGCCTGAGCTGTCCGAGTGCCTTGTCCTGCATTATCGGCACCCGGAATATTTCCGGCTTGTCCTTCAGGTCTGGGCGGCGAAGCCGTTTCGCCATCGTCCAGCGGCGTGACCGGCGCCTGCACAGCGTCCTGCGGCATTTGCCTGATGCCAGGAACGGTAACGCGTCGTGCCGCCACTCCCTCACTCTCGACCTCGAAGGCAAGGTCTGAGGCGCTGGCGATCTTGCCGGTAGCCAATCGAGCAGCGCTCGTCTCATCCTCGGCCTCGACGATCGATCGATGTGTAACGACGAAATATCGCAACAGAGCTCCATTGTTTATCGGCGCTTTTATGCGCCTCGGCTGGGGGTGATTGGTTTTTGCCGTAAGGAAATGATCGATTGACGTGAACTTCTGGAACATAGGTGCAAGCCCACGAGATATCTAGGCTTTCTCCCTGTACTTCGCATCATCGCATGCTAGGCTGCGCACGTTATTTCTGGGGGAGAAGCACAATGTTCGATATCGGTACGTCTTACCGGTTCGTCCTGATCGAGGGTACATCTGAAGGGTGGGGCGAAACTTCGTTTACGGAGTTCGTCGCGGCTATAGACGGACCGCTGCTCAAGCTCGAGAGCGGCCGGATCATCAACGCGCATTCATCGCTCTTCGTCAGCGCCACGCCTGTCTCGATGGTCGCCTCAGTATCAGCCATGCCTGAAAGTGAACAGGTCGGTGCCGCAAGCTGACACGCTCAGGGCCTCTCGCTCGTCACCGGCTGCCAGATGATTCAAGAATATCGAGTATGGGTGAGATCTCCTTCGCCTTCAAAGAGTAGTATATCGTCTGAGCCGCCCGGCGCGTTGCAACCAATCCGGCAGCTTTCAAGATAACAAGATGCTGAGAGCCGGCACCTGGCGTGAGCCCGACGGCCGACGTCAGACTGAGCGAAGGCCAATCCTTCTCGCGCAGCAGGCATATCATCTGATAGCGGCTCGGATGGGCAAGGGCAGTCAATACTTTGGTGGCGCGTTCAAGATCAAAGACCACCGCTTCCAGCGCATTGTCGGGCAGTGGTGTTTTCTTACCGCGCATAGGGCACAATCCGCTTCTCTCTGATATCTCTCAAATTTCTGATCTCTCGTTGACAGGATGTCCAGCGGTTTATTGCAACGCAGCAGCGGGCTTGCATCTCTGCTGTGCTGGCGGTCCCCCTCGTCCCCACACCATGCGGCGCGCCATCGTCGATAGGAAAAGCCCGAGCCTCCTCCATATATCCGGAGCTTGGTGACGACACCCCATGAGCCGGGGTGAACCCCGAGTATAGTAAGGAACCGGCCTACTCGATCCATCAGGTTAACCATGGGTAGTTACAATAACCGAAATGAGCGGTTGAATTTACTACTGCAACGTTATTATCTGCGCCGATAACAAGGGAGTATCTTATGGCCGATATCATACCGGAAAACGTTGTTCAGCGGCTTGAACGGGAATGGCGAATGATCGATCGGGACCGCGTTCCGGTTCCGCGCCGTCCAGAGCGCGACGAAGTCGAACTGCCCAGACTAAAGGTCGGGCGCGTTGATGCGTGAGGTCGGTCGCGGCCATCTCATGCATTGTCTCCCATAGTGGTAAAACCAGGACAATGAATTGATCGGCCACCTTCTGCGACTTGGAGCATGGGTCACCTTCAGCCTCATCATACTTGCGACACTCGCGCCGATCGGGTTGCGTCCAGCCGATGCGTTGTCAGTCGATATCGATCGCGCCCTGGCGTTCCTCGTTGCCACGGCACTTTTCGTCGGCGCCTATCCGCGTCACGCGCTCCTGTCGGGCATCCTGATGATCGCATCGAGCGGTTTCATCGAACTGCTGCAGTTCTTATCTCCGACCCGGCATGCCCATGTCGAAGACGCCCTGGTCAAGGCAAGCGGCGCGGCGGCCGGCCTTGCAATAGGATTGGCCGCTAACGCGTTGCGCCGCCGATGGGCCCTCTAAGATTGCCTTGCGGATCAGTGCCCTCGCCTTTTCGACGACGTGCTGCCGACCCGGTACGTTGACCGGCTTTTTTCGGCCTCTCCTGCATCATACCGGCTTCGATAGCATCGAGCGTCTTTACGGCTTGAGTCAGCGCAAGCCTTAAGGCGTCGAGGTCTAGTGCGAGTTCGAATGCCGGCCGGCCGCACATCTGCAATATCGCTCGAAGGACCGCGTCTGAATGACGAGCCAGCAAGATCAGCTGCCAGCCATTCGGGCAGCGCTCGCCCGAAAGCCAGTAGCGTGCGCCTCGATTGCTAACGCCGGTCCAGCGCATCAGCGTCTTGGCGGCATTCGAACGGTTTTCGAACTCGGCCTGCAACGCCTCGGCCAGATCGGATGCGCATCGCTGCCGGCTGCCGTACCGGCGCAACCGAACAGATGTGCCCATATTAGGAATCATTGTTCATCCTCCCCGTCGTAAGATGTTCGGTGGAGGCCGCTATGGACCACTCACCGATCAAGCAAGCTGATCACGCAGGAAAGCTCTCCAGCAACGCGGGGCTTGCCGCGCAGCCTATCTCAGAATGTCCACCGATCTTCAGGTCAACTCAACAGATAACCAGATGGACGTCATCGCCGGCTACGCGCAACGCTGCGGCTTCTCGATCGTGAAAGTCTATCGTGATGAAGGCAAGAGCGGTCTGCGTCTGGCTGGACGCCCCGCCTTACGCCAGCTGCTGTGCGACGCATCGTCGGGCCGGGCCGGATTTTGCGCCGTCCTCGTCTGCGATATCAGCCGCTGGGGCCGCTTCCAAGACCCCGACGAGGCGGCCGAGATGGAAATGCGCTGCCGTCGGGCCGGGATTTCCGTCCACTACTGTGCCGAACCCTTCGACAATGACGGAAGCCTCAGCTCTTCAATCCTGAAGACGGTCAAGCGGGCGATGGCAGGAGAATACAGCCGCGAGCTCTCGGCGAAGGTGTGGCGGGGCCAAGCTTCGCTCGTCCGTCAGGGCTACCACCAGGGCGGCAGGCCAGGCTACGGCCTGCGCAGATTGCTCATTGACGCCAACGGCCGGCCGAAGTCGATCCTTGAGCGCGGGCAGCTAAAATCGATCGCGACGGATCGCGTTGTGCTTGTACCAGGCCCGGATGACGAGATAGCCGTTGTCACCCGGATATTCACACTGTTTGCAGAAGAAGAAATATCGACCGGCGCGATCGCGTCGATCCTGGACGGGGACGGTATATCGACCGATACTGGCACCCGGTGGAGCGCGGCCGTCATCGAACGAATCCTGACGAACGAGAAGTATATCGGCAACAGCGTTTGGGGACGGACGTCTTCGACACTTCGCCAACCGCGGCGTGCGCGCTCGCTGCCGGATTGGGTGCGCTGCAATGGCGCCTTCGACGCCATCGTAACGCGAGCTTTGTTTGAGAAGGCGCAAGCGCGGTTAGCCGAACGCACCCTCGAAAGCAGCGAGGATGCTATGCTCGCCCATTTGGAAACGGTCCTGAGGAGAGCCGGCAAGCTTACCGCTGGGACGATCAATGCGTATGGTTCGGGACCATCTAGCGCTGCCTATATCTACCGCTTCGGATCTCTGCGCGCCGCCTATCTGAGGATCGGCTATCAGGCGGATCGCGACTACCGGTTCGTAAGGGAGCGGGAGGCGGCGCGCCCACTCGAGATCCGGCTTCGCGGCGACCTCGCAGCGCGGCTGAACGAAGCTGGCCACGAGACCGTATTCGATGGCAGGATCATTCGTGTCGATCACAACTGGTCGGTCCTCGCTTCCGTACTGTGCTGTCACAAAAACCCGCGTCATCGCGAGCTGCAATGGCGTGTCAGCGCGCAGACAAGAACAAAAGCCGACTTCTATCTCGGCGCGCGGCTCGACAGCGCCAATCGATCGATCATCGACTATTTTGTCTTTCCTTTCGAGGTCTATGGGCTCACCCGTCTGATCCTGACGCCGCGCAACGAGCGGTCGATAGAGGCTTACCGCTTAAAGACACTGGACGATTTCGTCCGGATGACGAAGAGCGTTAGCACGGAGGCAGTTGCGTGACAAAGAGTTCGGAAACGATCTGCCTCATTCCTATAGAGGCCGTCCGGGTCTTGAACCCGCGCGAGCGCAACCAGTCCAAGTTCAGGTCGATCGTTGAAAATATCGACAGGGTCGGGCTAAAGCGGCCAATCACGGTGGCAGCGCGTCCAACTGATCCCGACGGGCTTGTATTGTACGATTTGGTGTGGTCAGGGGCGCATGGAAGCGTTGGAGATGCTGGGAGAAACCCTTGTGCCGGCACGCATCATCGCCGCCGACAAACAGGATTGCATGATCTCAAGCCTCATCGAGAACTGCGCTCGCAGAAAGCTTGATCCGCTCGATCTCCTGCGCGCCATCGGCGAGATGCGCGCACGCGGTTACAGTGATCGGGAGATTGCCTCCAAGATCGGCCTGTCGCATGATTACGTTCATGCGGTCGCAAGGCTGCAGGAGAAGGGCGAAGAGCGGCTGCTAAAGGCTGCGGAAGCCGGGCAGATCCCTTTCACGGTGGCGCTCGAAATTGCCGAGGTCGAAGACAAGGATGCGCAGGCAGCGCTTCAATGCGCCTATGAGCGCGACCTCTTGCGCGGGCGCTCGCTTGCCATCGCTAAACGGCTGATTGAAGTGCGCCGCAGCAAGGGCAAAACCTTGAGGCGCGCGGCAAATGCCATTCCTCTTTCCTCGCATACACTGATCAGGGCCTTCACCAGGGAGGCGGATCGAAAGCGTGCTCTCGTTGCAAGAGCCGAAAAGATCAAGGGACAGATAGCACTTGTCGCGGGGTCGATGCGCCGTCTGCTTCAAGACGAGGTACTGCGCGAGATAATGCTGCGGGAGGATCTTATGACCATGCCCGAGGCGCTCGCCGGCCGGCTGAAGGTAAGGGAGACGGTTCAATGAGCCTGAAAAGAGCGTTTGAAGACAGGTGCATCATCATTGAGCTTGCGGCAATCAAGCCGCTGAAAGCCGTTTCTGCCGCAATGCTTCGGTCGCGCAAATATCAAAAGATCGTCAAATCGATCAAGGTGGCAGGCCTCGTGGAGCCGCCCGTCGTCGTTCCGGACAACCGCAGGCAGGGCCGGTTTCTTCTGCTTGACGGCCACTTGCGCGTTGAAGCCCTTAAAGCACTTGGGCAAACCGCGGTCCTATGCCTGGTCGCTACGGACGATGAAACCTTCACTTACAATAGCCAAGTATCGAGGCTTGCGGCGATACAGGAACATCGAATGATCCTGAACGCGATAGAGGCTGGCGTCAGCGAAGCCACGATTGCGGAAGCCTTGGACGTCGACGTCAAGAATATCCGCAACAAGCGATCACTCCTGTCCGGCATCGACCCCGAGGTCGCATGCCTTCTCAACGACCGTCAGGTCCCCTTCCAGACGATCCGTGCGCTGAAAAAACTAAAGCCCGCCCGGCAGATTCAGGTGACCAAACTGATGATCGCAATGAACCGCTTTACCGTTTCTTATGCGCGGTCGCTTGTCGAGGCGACGCCCGATCATCTGCTTTCTTCAAAGCGCAGGCGCAGGCTTCGTACTGACCAGATCGCCGTGATGGAAAACGAAACGGCAAACCTCGAACGGGAATTCGAGATCATCGAAAGCGACTTCGGACGCGACCACCTCGAACTTGTGCTGATCAAGGGCTACTTGCGCCGGCTTTTGGCGGGCGGTTCCGTTGTCGGCCATCTTGCCAGACATTACCCGGAGATCTTGCGGGAGTTTCAGATCCTGGTCGAGCCGCAGAACGAGCTGCCGCTCAGGCACAGAGGCCTCTCGGAGAGAGCAAACGGGTTAATTCACGAAAAGAGTGCCGGCGTCATGCCGTTCGCGAAATCCTGAGCGATCTGGCGGCAGCGGCGGTATTGAGCAGATTGGCGGCAACCTGCTTCGGGCAGCATCGAAGGATGCCCAGGTCTTCCGCCGCCTCGCGCAAAATCAACGCAGCCTCTATGACAGCGGCTCGCCTGTCGCCGCTTGCTTCCTCGCAGATCTCCTCGGCCGTTCTCAAGCTCTGTTCCACAAGTATTCGTTTATCGACATCCGAGAGCCGCGCAGCACGATTTGAAGCGCCAATCAATTGGCGAATAAGTATATCTGTCTTTTCCGTTGCATTCATGGCTGTATTCCGTCTGGTCCGCCTCGCTTCAGGTAATAATACTTTTAAGCCCGCGGTTTGATAGAGGTGAGGCCATATTTTCCTCAACCTATTCTGGGCGAGACTTGTAACTTTTGTACGGGTCGCCTGAGCCGCCTCGATTGGGTGGAACTCTGACAGTTTTACTGATTTTCTTAATCGCCTATAGGAAGACGGCGAATTAGTCTTCCCCACGCGCAATACGGGTGGGGACATATGGCTTTGAATATCCATTCACAGACCTTTATTCGAGCCTGTGGGACAGCGGCAGCAGGCGCGATTGCAACTGGGGCGATCGTTCTCGCCGTATCGGCCCTCGCCCGGCTGTCAGATGCAGGTCTTAATGTTCTGCTGGGCCTTTCAGCGATCCTTTCAGGCGCGCTCGTTTTTCCTGCCATTTTGATCCTCAAGCTGCGCGGCATGGAGATCGACCGCCTCAACAGGCGCCTTACCGATCTTGCCAATCGAGATCCGGCCACGAACGCCATGAACGCCACGGCTTTCGCAAGGGCTGTTGGGCAATATGCCGAGCGGCGAAAGCGGATCGCAACCGACAATGGCGGCGTGATGATTTCGGCACTCGTTGGCTCGTTTGATGACGTCAGCAGGCGTTACGGGCCGGAGTGGGCCGAAACCGTTATGAAATCGCTCACTGCAATTATCCAGTCATCTGTGCGAAGCGGCGATCTTGTCGCCCGGTTGTCGATGAATGAACTTGGGATATTTCTCCCTGGAGCTGCAGCCGGAAACGCCCTTGATGTCGCGCAGCGCATACGCAGTCGGGTCGCAGCATCCTCGTCTTCCACCGATGGCACGGATCTCCCGCTCAGTCTGAAGCTCGGTGGTACCTTCTTCGATGGGGAAGCGGAGTTTAACACCGTCCGCCAGCTCGCCTCCGAGGCAGCGTATGACGCAACTGACGACGAGACGATCGCAATCTCTCACTACCGCTGAACAGACGCCGCTTCTCGTGCGAGGGGCAACGCCATTACGAACGCCAAGCTTCGCGCAGCTCACTCTGTGTGTTGCCGTGGGCTCTACGTCGAAACAGTCGTGGAGAGCTCGTCGGGCAAACGGGCCTTGGTGTTGGGTCCATTGTCTTCCGACAAGGATCCTGACCGAGCTTTCTGCTTTGCATTACTGCACCCCAAGCATGCTCCCGTCGGCCGGGCCGCAAACGCTTCCGGCACGCCGAAGCAATGCAGGCACAAGTCGCCATTGCCTCGCTGAAGACATCCTCTGCGCGTCTCCAATGACTTTCCAGCATCGGCTGGGTCGTTGAATATCATCTCCCATTTTTATTTGAAGAGAACTCGCGAGTGCTACATCTCGGGCGCGAGTTTAACGTGCAGTTAACCTCGTTTTTTCAACGTAACTTTATTAGATTCGCGTTTTAATTGCCAATTCCAGGGCAGAAATGACCTCCATTCTGATAAATTCCGGCGCAACCTCAGCCCTCCGGACGCTCCGTGTTCTGGGCGCGCAACTCACGACGAGCCAGAATGAGGCATCATCGGGATTGCGTGTCGCGAAGGCAGCCGACAGCGCTGCCTATTGGTCGATCAGCACCACAATGCGTTCCGACGTCAAGGCGATATCGGCTGTCGGCGACGCGATCCAGATTGCCGCAGCCAAGACCGGCACGGCCTATTCCGCGACGTCGTCGATCATCGACGTCCTGACAGAATTCAAGGCAAAGCTTGTTGCGGCAAATGAACCTGGCGTCGATAGGTCGAAAGTTCAAGACGAGCTGAGACAACTCAGCGCCCAGGCCGAAGCGATCGCCAAGTCCGCGAGTTTCAATGGACAGAATTGGCTCATTACCGATGCGCCAACTCATCTCATGGTCACGCCTGATATAAAAGCTAGCGTCGCGAGCGCCTTTGTCCGCTCCGCTGATGGATCCGTGTCGGTCGACCAGTCCGACGTTAATCTGAAGAACACGTCGATGCTCAATCTTGGCGGCGGCGGCATATTGCAGAAGGAAATCGGAGGGCTCGGCGACATTGGCGGCTTCCGAAATACAAATGCCAACTCCGTCGCACACGAAGGCCACGAGACGCATATTTTCACTGGACCGGTCACTTTTGGCGCATCCGACAGTTTGAACTTCGACTTGACCGTGGATGCTGGAACCCATTCCGCCGGCACGACCTATTCATTGACCATCGACAAGAGCGTCGTTGATGCGGCATTGGGCACGACCGACGGCGTCGTCAGGCGGGCCGACGATCTTCGGACAATCCTCAACAAACTGTTTTCCGACAACGCGATCGGCGCATCAGCCAATGAATCACTCTTCAGTGGCGGCCCCTCACCGTCGTCCAACACTGTCGAAATCGGTTCGCTCGAGACATCAGGGCATCCAGGGTCGTCGATTGCGTTTTCTAACTTCAGTTCCGCAATTGCCGGTCATCCGGCCAGCTATGCCATGGGGCTGGAAAGCGCCGTCGTCGACAATGTTAGCAATCACGACAACATGTATCCAACGGCGAATATTGACTACACAAAGCCCTTTACCGTCTCCGATACGGCGGAGATCTTTTTCGATGCTCAGGTCGGATCTAGCGGGGTCCAGTCATTCACGATTAACCGCGCCGCGGTCGATTCAGCCCTCGGAACGACAGACGGCTACGTTGGCAGCGCCGCCGATCTTGCAACGGTCATCCAGTCTGTCACGACGGCTATCGGACTTTCCGTTACCGCAGCAGGCTCAAAAATTACCTTTGCCGCAGACCAGGCGATATATCCCGACGCAGGCAATCGCGCCGCACGAGTGATGGTTGGGAATGTTCATACTACACCGAAATGGACATTGGATTTCGACCTATCCGAAGTCGATGTCACCTCCAACGATTTTACCGTGGGAGAATATTCCACGGGTGTTGAATATATGCTCCAGCGATCAACAACCAGTGGCAGCATCCTCGGATCGCTCG
>Ga0102592_1001461_pt1 | contig 26499 bp, 19 predicted proteins | sample AraplaCol_mMF_r2_FD_76861 | JGI IMG/M metagenome (GOLD analysis project Ga0102592, IMG submission 76861) | Arabidopsis root microbial communities from North Carolina, USA - plate scrape MF_Col_mMF_r2 (SPADES assembly) (version 2) | ecosystem: Host-associated > Plants > Roots > Endosphere...
GAAATGCACGGCCAGCAGCACGGCGGCGCCCGCCAGACAGGCGCCAAGCCCCGAGAAGCGGCCGGTGACCGCGCCCGAGCGCCACAGGGCGTGCAGGGCGCAGCCGTAGGCGAAGCACGACACGATCCGCAGGAAGCCCCAGCGGATGGTCGCCTCGGTCAGCGGGAAGCCCGCCAGCGCCTGGAAGACCGGATAGAGGGCGGCGATCAGGGCCAGGGCCAGGCCCACGGCCAGGCGCGGCCGCTCGCGCAGCCGCCAGGCGGCCCAGGCGAAGGCCGGAAAGCTGAGATAGGCGAACCACTCGGCCGAGATCGACCACGACGGATGGTTCCAGCCCGAGACCGGCGCGAAACCCCAGGCCTGGACCAGCAGCAGGTTGGCCGGCAGGGCGCTCCAGGCCAGCATGTTCTGGTCGACGGCGATGCCGGCCAGGCCGGCCGCGGCGGCCATCAGCCCCACGCCCGCCAGGGTGACCAGGTGCAGCGGATAGACCCGCGCCAGCCGGTTCCACAGGAAGCCGCCGTAGCGGAACGTCCCGCTCCCCACGCCCTGCAGATAGACGTGGCAGAGGATGAAGCCCGACAGGGTGAAGAACGCCTCGACCCCCAGATAGCCCTTGCCGATCATCGCCGGCGGGACCGCCGCCGAGAGGTTCGGCCAATAATGGTACATCACCACCCAGAAGGCGGCGAAGAACCGCAGGGCCGTCAGGGGCTTGATATTGGCGGCGTCGGGCATCATCTCGACTCTCGGTTTGGCGAAGCCTGGGGGCTTCCGTCGCGTTCCTTGCATGAACGGCGCCTGCGGAGGGGCAGGCGATGACGCGTTTTCCAGACCGGAACCTTAGATCGGTACGATGAACGAACTCCTTCACCTCGTCGCGGACCCCGCCGCCTGGGCCGCCCTGGTCACGCTGATCGTCATGGAAGTCGTGCTTGGCATCGACAACCTGGTGTTCATCTCCATCCTCTCCAACAAGCTGCCGCCCGAACATCGCCAGAGGGTGCGTCGGATCGGCATCTCCCTGGCCCTGGTCATGCGGCTGGTCCTGCTGTCGACCATCGCCTTCATCGTCGGCCTGACCGCCCCGGTGTTCGACCTGGGCCTGACCGGCCCGCTCTCCCACGGAGAACCCAGTTTCGAGACCGCCTTCTCGTGGCGCGACCTGATCCTGATCGCCGGCGGCCTGTTCCTGATCTGGAAGGCCACCAAGGAGATCCATCACGCCGTCGACCCCAACGCCGACGAGGCCGCGCCGGACGTCAAGACGGCGGCGATCTCCAACGTCGGCGGGGCGATCTTCCAGATCATCCTGCTGGACATCGTGTTCTCGATCGACTCGATCCTGACCGCGGTGGGCATGACCGACCACCTGCCGATCATGATCGCCGCGGTGGTCGTGGCGGTGACCGTGATGCTGCTGGCCGCCGACCCGCTGGGCAACTTCATCAACGACAACCCCACCGTGGTCATGCTGGCCCTGGGCTTCCTGCTGATGATCGGCGCCGTGCTGATCGCCGAGGGCTTCGGGGTGCACGTGCCCAAGGGCTACATCTACGCCGCCATGGCCTTCTCGGCCGGGGTCGAGGGGCTGAACATGCTGTCGCGCAAGAAGCGCGCGAGGAAGGATTGACGCGGCCGGGGACAGGCGCACGCGCCTGTCCCCGATCCTGCCCCGCGTCCTACAGAAAACTGTACGGGTCCACGTCGAACACCACCCGCACCGAGTTCGGAACCTTGGCCCGGGCCCGCCACGCCGCCAGGAAGCCCTGCAGGTCCACCGACCGCTCGGCCCGCACCAGGAAGCGCTTGCGCCGCCGTCCGCGCACCAGGCCCAGGGGCGCGTCGGCCGGGCCGAACACCTCCACCCCCTCGGCGTTGGGCGTCGCCGCCGCCAGGGCGTTGCAATAGGCCTCCAGGGCCGCGGCGTCCGGACCCGAGGCGATCACCGCCGCCAGGCGTCCGAACGGCGGCAGGCCCGCCTCCTGGCGCATGGCCATCTCGGCCTCGACGAAGGCGTCGCGGTCCTGGGCCTTGAGGGCCTGCAGCACGCCGTGCTCGGGCGCATAGGTCTGGAGCAGGGCGCGGCCCGGCTTCTCGTGCCGTCCGGCCCGGCCCGCCGCCTGGGCCAGCAGTTGGAAGGTCCGCTCGCCGGCCCGCAGGTCGCCGCCGCGCAGGCTAAGGTCGGCGTCGACCACGCCCACCAGGGTCAGGTTGGGGAAGTTATGGCCCTTGGCGGCGGCTTGCGTCGCCACCAGGATGTCGATCTCGCCGGCCGCCATGCTGTCGACCAGGGCCCGCGCCCCGGCCGCGTCGAACACGGTGTCGGACGAGAACACCGCGATCCGGGCGTCGGGGAACAGGTGGCGCGCCTCCTCCTCGACCCGCTCCACGCCGGGGCCGATCGAGGTCAGGCTGTCCTTGGCCCCGCAGTGCGGGCAGGCCTCGGGCTTCTTCATCGAAAAGCCCGTCAGGTGGCAGACCAGGCGGCCGGTGTAGCGGTGCTCGACCAGCCAGCTGTCGGTGTCGGGCGACTTCATCTTCTCGCCGCAGGCCCGGCAGAGGACCAGCGGCGCATAGCCCCGGCGGTTCAGGAACAGCAAACTCTGCTCGCCGCGCGACAGGGCGACCGACACCGCCTTGACCAAGGGCGGCGACAGCCAGCGGCCCGGCTCGGGCGGGGTCTCGCGCATGTCGATCAGGCCGATGTCGGGCAACTGGGCCGCCCCGTGGCGGGCGCTCAGGCGCAGCCAGCGATAGCGGCCCGCTTGCGCGTTCCATAGGCTTTCCAGCGACGGCGTGGCCGAGGCCAGCACCACCAGCGCCCCCTCGATCTTGGCGCGGGCCACGGCCAGGTCACGGGCCTGGTAGATGAAGCCCTCCTCCTGCTTGAACGAGCCGTCGTGCTCCTCGTCGACCACCACCAGCCGCAGCTTACGGAACGGCAGGAACAGGGCCGAGCGGGCCCCGACCACGATCCGCGCCGCGCCGGTGGCCACGCCCTCCCAGGCCCGACGGCGCTTGGGCGGCGACACGGCCGAGTGCCACTCGACCGGGGCCGCGCCGAACCGGGCCTCGAAGCGGGCCAGCACCGCCTGGGTCAGGGCGATCTCGGGCAGCAGGATCAGCACCTGGCTGTCGGGATCGGCGGCCAGGGCGGCGGCCACGGCCTCCAGATAGACCTCGGTCTTGCCCGAGCCGGTCACCCCGTCCAGCAACGCCGCCTGGAAGCCGCCCGCCGCCAGCATCTCGGCCAGGACGTCGGCCGAGGCCTGCTGGCTGGGATTGAGGGTCTGGGGCGGCAGCGATAGGTCCGGCTGGGGGAAACTGGTGTCCGGCTCGATCCAGGTGACGGCCAGAGCGCCCTCGTCGACCAGGCCCTTGACCACCCCGGCCGAGACGCCGGCGGCGGTCGCCAGGGCGCCGGACGCCATCGGCCCCTGTTCGGCGGCCGCCAGCACCTTCAGCCGGGCGGGGGTCATCCGGGCCGGCGGGGTTCCGGTCAGGGCCAGGGCCTTGTCGGGCTTGGCGGCCGGATGGCGCAGGCCGCGCAGGGCCATGGCCAGGGGCCAGCCGGGAACGTCGACCGAATAGCGCGCCGCCCACTCCACGAAGGTCAGGACGCCGGGCGGCAGCGGCGGGTCGTCGACCCGCTCCAGCACCGGCTTGAGCGGCCGGTTGCCGCCCGTCCCGTCGCGCAGGCCCGTCACCACGCCGCGAATCACGCGAGGCCCCAGCGGCACGGTCACGTGATCGCCCAGCGCCAGGCCCAGGCCTTCCGGCTCGGCGTAGTCGAACGCCTCGGGCAGCGGCATGGGCAGCAGGACGGAGGCGATGCGGGGCATGGGACCAGACATGGGGACGATCGGGTTCTGCCTCGGAAACGTCCCCAGGTCGAGAGGCGGCGCGGCGGCCCCATCAAGCCGCTGTTAACCGAACTGAGGCTTCATCGGGGACGCCCCGCTGCGGTTGGATATGGGGACGAAGAGTGGATGGAGTAGTCAGACCATGACCGACGCGACCCAGGCGATGCTGCCCTATCCGGTCGACGCCGACGCCGTCCGCGACTTCCTGCGCGCCGAGCCCGACTTCCTGCACCAGGATCCCGACCTGCTCAGCGACCTGGGCCTGCGCCCGGACGCCAGCAACATCGTCGACTTCGGCCCCGCCGCCCTGGCCCGGGTCTCGGCCGCCCACGAGCGCGAGGCCCTGGTCCGCCGCCAGATCGAGGCCACCGCCCGCGCCAACTTCTCGGCCCAGGCCCAGACCCACGCCGCGGTGATCGACCTGCTGGACGCCCGCAACCATTCCGACCTGGCCCGCCGGGTCGACGAGATGGCCATCCTGCGCTTCGGCCTGGCCGCCGGGGTGGTGGTTCTGGAAGGCCCGGGCCGCGTGCCCGCCGGCTGGCACGCCCTGATCGCCGGACAGATCGACATGACCATGGGCGACCACGGCGTCGCCCGCATGGGCTTCCACGCCCCGGCCCTGGGGCTGTTTGGCGAGCGCATCCAGGACATCCAGAGCATGGCCCTGGTCCGCATGGCCCTGTGGGAGCCCTCACGCCAGGGCCTCCTGGCCTTCGGCTCGGCCGATCCCGAGGGCTTCACGGCCGACATGGGCTCGGAGCTGGTGGCCTTCCTGGCCCGCGTCGTCGAGCGCACGGCCGAGCGCTGGCCGGTGCTGTGATGTCCCGCCTCCCCCTGAAATGGGGAGGACGCACACAATGCGGCTGTCATCCCCGACAAGCGCGAAGCGCGCCGATCCGGGACCGCCGGAAGCGCTTGCGTTCACGCGTCGGTCCCGGGTCTTCGCTTCGCTGCGCCCAGGATGACAAGGGTTTAGGGAGGTGAAGAGATGAACGCCCGCGCCGCCCTGACCGCCTGGCTGGACCACCTGACCCACGAGCGGCGCGCCTCGCCGCGCACCGTGCGGGCCTATGGCGACAACGTCCTGGCCTATCTGAACTTCCTGGAACGCCATCGCGGCGAAGCGCTCTCCGTGTCCGACCTGGGCGGGATCGCCGCCGCCGAGCTGCGCGCCTACCTGGCCTTCCGGCGCGAACCGCCGCCCTCCCAGAACGGCGGCGGCGACGAAGGTCTGTCGCCGCGCTCGCTGTCGCAGAGCCTGTCGTCGATCCGGGCCTTCCATCGCTATCTCGACCACCGGCTGGACACGCCCAACGCCGCCATCGACCTGGTGCGCGGGCCGCGCATCAAGGTCGGGGCGCCGCGTCCGGTGTCCGAGGACCAGGCCCACGGCCTGATCGCCGAGCTGTCCCTCGACCCCGACCGCGAGGACTGGGAGGTGGCCCGCGACGAGGCGGTGCTGACCCTGCTGTGGGGCTGCGGCCTGCGGATCTCCGAGGGCCTGTCCCTGGCCCGCCGCGACGCGCCGCTGGGCGACAGCCTGCGGATCACCGGCAAGGGCGGCAAGACCCGGATCGTGCCGGTGCTCGATATCGTCCGTGAGAGGATCGATACCTATCTGGCCGCCCTGCCCTTCGCGCTGGAGGCCGACGATCCGCTGTTTCGCGCCAAGCGCGGCGGGCCGCTGTCGCCGCGCCACGTCCAGGCGACGATGCAAGCCTTGCGAAGCCGCCTGGGCCTTTCGGACCGCGCCACGCCCCACGCCCTGCGCCACTCGTTCGCCACTCACCTGCTGGGCGCCGGCGCCGACCTGCGGTCGATCCAGGACCTGCTGGGCCACGCCTCGCTGTCGACCACCCAGCGCTATACCCAGGTGGACGCCGCGGGCCTGCTGGCGGCCTACGGCAAGGCCCATCCGCGGGCTTGAGCGAAGGTCCCTTCTCCCCTTGCGGGAGAAGGTGTCAGCGAAGCCGACGGATGAGGGGTCGCGCCGACGGCGCCCCACACCCTTCAAGTCAAAGCGGATAGGGTCATCGCCCCCTCATCCGACCTCCTTCGGAGGCCACCTTCTCCCGCAAGGGGAGAAGGAATTTACAAATCCCTTGCCTCCAGCCGCGCCAGCAGCACCGCCAGCCGGTCGGCCTCGGTCTGGACCGCGGCGGCCACGAACGGCGACGGCAGGTCGGCGCGGGCGGTCGGCGGCGACCGGGTCACCTGCGCCAGATTGACCGCCTCGTTGGGGTCCAGCTTCAGGTCGTACATTTCCCACTCCTGGGGTACGTGGCCGGAGGGATCGAAATAGCGGCTGAGCTTGTAGCGGTCGGTGCGCACGCAGCGCACGTGGTTGGGCTGGCGCACCGGACCCGGCGCCAGGTTCACGGCCGGATGCTCTTGGTTCACCGTGTCGACCACCCGTTTGTAGACCTCGAACTCCTTGTCGCACTTGAGGTTGGCGGGATCGTCGTTCGAGGCCGACGGGGCGGTGATCTCGTCGTCGGTGATGAACAGCACGCCCTGGCGCTCGCCGCCATCCGGCTCGACCACCCTCTGGGTCTCGCCCTTCAGCAGGCCCGACAGGTCCACGCCCGGCAGCGGCGGCACGGGGCGATGGCGGCCCAGGGTCTGCGCGATCGCCGCCCGCTGCTCGGCCGTCACCCCGGCCAGGCCCAGCACGGTGGGCAGAATGTCGATATGGCTGGTCAGGGCGTCGATCTGGCGCGGCGTGAAGCCCAGCGGCCCCTCGCCCGCGCCCGGCTCGTTCTCGACCACCTGCGTCGACGGCGGGAAGCGCACGATGACCGGCACGTGCAGGGCCTCCTGGTAGGCTGTGTGCCACTTCTCGATCATCATGCCGTGCGCCGCCCCGTACTCGCCGTGGTCGGCCAGGAAGATGACGATGGTGTTGTCGGCCTGGCCGGTCTCCTCCAGGGTCTTCAGGACCGCCGCCACATGGGTGTCCACGATCGAATGGAGCCAGGCGTAAAGCTGCAGGAATCCCAGGGCGTAGCGCTCGGGCTCCTCGCTCAGCTGGAACGGCAGCACGCCGTTCAGCGCCTGCTGGACCGCGACCTGCATCGACCGCTCGTCGCCCAGCAGGTCGGGGCCCGGCAGGTTGGGGAACCTGTCGTCGACCTTGGTCTTGACCGTGTTGACGAGGTTGAAGCCGGTCTTGGCGTTCAGGGCCAGGCCCACCTTGTAGGCGTAGTCGTGCTGGCAGCTGGGCTTGTCGGCCAGGGACTCGTTCTGGGTCGGCGAAGGCCTGGCGCAGTCCTGCGGGAAGCCCAGGGCGTTCAAGGCGATCTGGATCGTGCCGGCGGTCGGCGGCGGGGTCTTCTGCCCGATCGTCGGAATCGTCAGCGGACCGAAGATCGACTGCGTACCCGAATTGTCCGGAGTCGGCAGGGCCTGGCCGATCACCGCCGGATAGGTGGCGATGTCGTGGGGGTTGGCGAACGAGGCGACCGCGAACCAGGGCGGGATGTCGTCGACATCGGGACCCGAGGCGTAGGGGTCCTGGGCCTGCTCGATCGCCTGGGCGCGGTTGTAGTTCAGGGCCAGGGCCTTGCGGCGGATGAAGGCGCAGGCCTGGTCGGTGAAGCCGGCGTCGCGATAGACGCCCAGATTGTTGATCGCCGCCCCGTGCGGTTCGGGATAGGACTCCTCCCAGTCGTCGAAGCCGTAGCGGTCCAGCGAGTGCTCGGGCGGGTTGCTGACGTGCCACTTGCCGAAATAGTGGGTGGTGTAGCCGGCCTCGCGCATCCAGGTCCCCAGGGTGGGAATCCCGTCCGCCGCCAGCCAGGGAAAGTTGTAGGAATCCCCGCTCTTGAACAGGCCGTCGGTCTGGGTGACGCCGGTCCTGGTCCCGTACTGGCCGGTGTAGATCACCGCCCGGCTGGGCGTGCAGGCGCTGGCGGCGATGGTGTGGTTGCGCAGCAGCGCCGCGTTCTCGCGCAGGGCCAGCAGGCCGGGGAAGAAGGGGGCGTAGGGATTGTCGGCGTCGTCCTCGCACTGGAAGCCCAGGATCCGCTTCAGCGGCTCGTCGAACCCCGCCTCCGCCCCGTAGGAGAACCGGGGAAACCGGTACTGGTCGCACGTGATCAGCAGGATGTTGGGCCGGCTCGCCTGGGTCATGGTCCCCCCCTCGCATGCGGCATGGGCGCTCGCCCCGCATGGCGCAGCTTGGAGAATACACGACAAGGTTGTTGAGTCGATTCATCATTACCAAAGGGCGCACGACACCTCGGAGGCGCTCACCTTGGCCTGTGACATTCCGTCGCCGCAGACGGCAAAAACCCCGCGATTAACCGTGCTTTTACGGCGCGGGCGGCCATCTGGATCCAAGACCGGAACCGTCCGCCCTTTCGGGCGCAACCGGATATGGGGCCAAGCGATGAAGTTCGACGACCTGAAGATCTCCACCAAGGTGGCCCTGCCGGCCATCATCCTGACCGTGGTCGCCCTGGCGATCACCGGCATCGGTGCCTGGCAGTCGCAGGTCGCGGAAGCCGCCACCAAGGTGCTGGTCGAGCAGCGCGCGCCGTCGGAACTGGAAGGGGCGCGGTTCAACCGTCGCGTCGCCATCATCGGCTACGCGGCCTATCGCACGATCGCCTACGACGCCGCTTCGCCCGAGGCCAAACAGGCCAGCGCCGATATCGACACCGCCTACCGTGAAGGCAAGGTCGCTCTCGACAAGGTCAAGCGCACCGATCCGGCCAGCGCCAAGAAGCTGGCCGACTTCGGCGTCCGCCTGGACCGCGTCTATTCCAGCGCCCGCCAGGGCGCGGACCTGGGCCTGCAGAACGCCAACGACGCGGCCAGGATGGTCATGGGCGTGATCGACCCCGACATCGCCAGCCTCAGCAAGGATGTCGCGGCCTACACCAACAGCCATGCCGACGAGACCCACGCCATGGTGGAGCAAGCCGCCAAGCAGGCCAGGGCCGGCACGCTGATGACGATCCTGTTCGGCCTGATCGCCTCGGCCGCCGCCCTGGTCCTGGCCCTGTGGATCGGTCGCGCGAAGATCGCCGCCCCGCTGGCCGGCGTGGCGCGCACCATGGACGTCCTGGCCCAGGGCTCGGTCGACGTCGAGGTGGTCGGCGCCCAGCGCAAGGACGAGGTCGGCGTCATGGCCCGCTCGGTCCAGGTGTTCAAGGACAACGCCCTGGCCCTGCGCACCGCCGAGGCCGCCCAGCAGCGCGCCAACGCCGAGACCGAGGCCGAGCGCCGCCGCGCCCAGGAGGCCGCCGAGGCCGCCGCCCGCGAGCAGGCCTTCGTCATGGAGCACGTCGCCACGGGCCTGAATCGCCTGGCCGAAGGCGACCTGACCTATCGCGTCGAGGCCGACTTCCCGCAGGCCTATCAGCGGCTGCGCAGCGACTTCAACGGCGCCATCGCCCAGATGGAAGAAGCGATGCGCACCATCGTCCACGCCGCCAACAGCATCGGTTCGGGCTCGGACGAAATCGCTTCGGCCGCCGATGACCTGTCGCGCCGCAGCGAGCAGCAGGCCGCCAGTCTGGAAGAGACCGCCGCCGCCCTGGACCAGATCACCGCCACGGTGAAGCGCTCGTCGGCCGGCGCCGTCGAAGCCTCGCGCGTCGTCACCTCGACCCGGTCCGACGCCGAGCGCTCGGCCGTGGTGGTGCGCGCCGCCGTCAACGCCATGAACGAAATCGAAAAGTCGTCGCAGTCGATCAGCCAGATCATCGGCGTGATCGACGAGATCGCCTTCCAGACCAACCTGCTGGCGCTGAACGCCGGGGTCGAGGCCGCACGGGCCGGCGACGCCGGCCGCGGCTTCGCGGTCGTCGCCCAGGAAGTCCGGGCCCTGGCCCAACGCTCGGCCGACGCCGCCAAGGAGATCAAGACCCTGATCTCGACCTCCTCGCAACAGGTCAGCCAGGGGGTGTCGATGGTCGGCCAGACCGGCGAGGCCCTGCAGGCCATCGTCGGCAAGGTGGGCGAGATCGACGGCCTGGTCAGCGAGATCGCCGCCTCGGGCTCGGAACAGGCCACCGGCCTCAACCAGGTCAACGCCGCCGTCAACCAGATGGACCAGACGGTCCAGCAGAACGCCGCCATGGTCGAGCAGTCGACCGCCGCCAGCCACGCCCTGAAGGGCGAGGCCAACGGCCTGATGCGGATGATCGGGCGGTTCCAGGTCAGCGGCGCCCAAGCGGCTCAAGGAGGCGCCGCCGTGGGTTCCGCCCCCCGTCGCGCCTCGCCGCCAACCCAGGTGACCCGCCCGGCTCCGCGTCCGGCCGTCGCTCCGGCCACCGCCGCCAGCCGCCCCGGCGCCAACCCGGTCCGCGCGGCCCAGGCCAAGCTGGCCGCCTTCGCCGACTCGGCCCAGCCCAGCAGCGACGACTGGGAAGAATTCTGAAGTTCAGTAAGCGTACCGCCTTCGCGTGACGGAGGGCGTCCCCTCCCCTCGGGGACAAAGCGTAGCGTAGGCCCCGCCGGATTCGCCCCCGGCGGGGTTTTTGCGGACGCTACGGTCGACGCAGGGCGACGCCGATGACGTTCGGACGCGAATATATGCACCCGTCGACGGTCAGTTGGACTTCGGCGTTCGTCGCCTGGGCCGTGATCAGCAGCGACCAGAACAGCTGGGCGCCGGACAGCGTCGGATCGATGAAGTAGCCGTCGGGGATCGCGCAGCCGGCGGGATTGTAGAACTGGCCGGTGGTCTGCACCCGCAGGCCGGCCGACGTCCATCCGCCGATGAGGGCGTTCACCCGAGTCCAGGGCGTTTCGGCCGGCGTGGCGCCGGCCGCGCCAGCCGACAGCGACAACGCCGCGGCGAGCGCCGTGGCCAGGCCGGTTCGCAAGCGTTCCCGCGCCATGGTCAGTTGGATCCCCGCAAGGTCACGCTGATGACCCGAGGACGCTCCAGGGCGCAGCCGTCCAGCACCAGCTTGACCTCGCGATTGGTCGAAAAGGCCGTCAGCAGCATCGAGGCGAACAACTGGGCGCCAGGCAGGCTGGCGTCCACGACATAGCCGTCGGAGTTCGAACAGGATTCGGGATTGGAGAAGGTCGCGGTCGTCTGGACCCTGACGTGGGCCGCCGTCCAACCGCCGGCGATGTAGTTGACGCGGGCCCATGGCGTTTCGACCGGCGCGGCCATGGCCGCGCTCGACGCCAACACGAACGCCGCGCTCGTCGCCGCCCAAAGCCTTGGTTTCACATCCATCCCCCGATGCGCCGACGAGACCCGGCTCCATAGCCAAGCTTCGTCCATAGCGACGCGGCGACGCCGGCGCAACCCGTGATGGCGGGCGGCGACGCCCTCGCCCGGCGCCGCTACCGCCGCGCCGGCAGGTCGACGTTGTAGCGGATGGTCGACGACACCGGGCAGCCGTCGATGCTGCGCAGCACGGTCAGGGTGTGGTTGGCCGGCGCCAGGTCGCCTAACTTCTTCACCTCGGCCCGGGTCGTGGACGCGGCGTTGACCGCGAACTCGACGCCCGACATCTGGCAGCTCGCTCGCGCCTTGAGAACGGCGCGAACCTCTTCCGTGGAATGACCGAATGTCGTCTGGCTCGCGGCGATCTGATCACCCGACGTGGACGGGGCCGGCGTCGGCGCGGCCTGGACGGCGGCGAGCAGCAGGGCGGACAAGAACATGGCGGGGCTCCGTTGCCGAAACCCCGCCACTCTATGTCCAGTCGAGCGCGAACGCCCGTTAATTCCATGACCGGCCGTTTAGGCCTGCATCGTCCAGCCTTCGACGCCCATGGCCGCCTGGCGGAAGGCCTCGGCGCGGGTCGGGTGCGGATGGCAGGTGCGGGCCACGTCTTCCGACGACCCGCCGAACTCCATGGCCACGCAGATCTCGGCGATCATGTCGCCGACGTTGGGGCCGACGGCGTGGGCGCCCAGGATGCGGTCGGTTTTGGCGTCGGCCAGCACCTTCACGAAGCCGTCGGTCTCGTGGTTGATCTTGGCCCGGCTGTTGGCCAGGAACGGGAACTTGCCGACCTTGTAGGCGACGCCCGCGGCCTTCAGGTCCTCTTCCGTCTTACCGACGGTGGCGACTTCCGGCTTGGTGTAGATGACGCCCGGGATGATGTCGTAGTTCACGTGGCCGGCCTTGCCCGCGATCAGCTCCATGCAGGCCACCGCCTCGTCCTCGGCCTTGTGGGCCAGCATCGGGCCGCTGGTCACGTCGCCGATCACCCAGACGCCGGGGGCGGTGGTCTTGTAGTGGTCGTTGGCGATCACGCCGCGCTTGTCCGGAACGATGCCGACCGTCTCCAGGCCCAACCCTTGCGTGAACGGGCGGCGGCCGATGGCCACCAGCACGTAGTCGGCCTGCAGGGTCTCGGCGTCGCCGCCGGCCACGGGCTCCAGCGTCAGCTTGACCTGCTTGTCGCCGGCGGCCGCGCCGGTGACCTTGGAGGCCAGCTTGAACTTGAAGCCCTGCTTGCCCAGGATCTTCTGGAAGGCGTTGGCCACTTCGGTGTCGGTGCCCGGCAGGATGCGGTCCAGGAACTCGACCACGGTCACCTCCGCGCCCAGGCGCTTCCAGACCGAGCCCAGCTCCAGGCCGATGACGCCGGCCCCGACCACGATCAGGCTCTTGGGCGCCTCCGGCAGCGACAGGGCGCCGGTCGAGTCGACGATGCGCTGATTGTCGACGGTCACGCCGGGCAGCGGGGTGGGCTCCGAGCCGGTGGCGATGACGATGTTCTTGGTCTCGAGCACGGTTTCCGTACCGTCCTCGGCCTTCACGACCACCTTGCCGGGTCCGTCGATACGGCCCCAGCCCTTGATGTAGTCGACCTTGTTCTTCTTCATCAGGAACTCGACGCCCTTGGTGAGGGCTTCGACGCTCTCGGCCTTCTGGGCCATCATCTGGGAAAGGTTCAGCTTGGGCTTCACCTCGATGCCCAGCTTGGCGAACTCGCCGCCGCTGGCGGCTTCGAACATTTCCGAGGCGTGCAGCAGCGCCTTGGACGGCATGCAGCCGACGTTCAGGCAGGTGCCGCCCAGCTTGCCGCGTCCTTCGACGATGGCCGTCTTCAGGCCCAGTTGCCCGGCGCGGATCGCGCCGTTGTAGCCGCCGGGGCCGCCCCCGATGATGACGACGTCGTATTGAGCCATGGATCTTCGCCTTGAGACGCGCCGCGTTCGGCGCCGGACAGAAAATGGGGCCTGTCCCCCGGTTTCCCAAGGATGACTTGGAAAGGTGACTGGGCGCGCGGGTACTCCTAGCGCCTCTGCCTCAAGGATCAACCCAACAGGTGGATCAAAGGCTCAGTTCGTCGGGGTTTTGCGCATTTCAGCCACGGGTCGCGACCGCCAATCAGGGCCAGGCCGGCGTCGCGCCGATCCCGGCATAGGTCAGCCAGGTCCAGATCATGGCCAGCAGGCTCAGGCCGCTGATCACGGCCAGCACCACCATGACGCCGGTGACGGCGGCGGGCCGGCGGCGGTCGATGACCAGGAAGCCGGCCGCCCAGCCGAAGACCAGGGTCAACAGCAAGGCCAAACCCGTCCGCGCCAGGCCGGCGAGGGGCGCGGGCCGGGACGGCGGCGGGACTGGCTCCTCGTCATCGTCCAGGTCCAAGGGCGGCGGGGCGGCGGCGCGCAGTTCGCCGATCAGGGCCTTGGCCTCGGCCGCCTCGCTTTCCGGCGCCCACAGGCGAAAGCCGCCCATGGCGATGGTCATGATGAAGTCGGCGCCGCCCCAGTATTCGTTCTGAACCAGCACCTGGACGCCCTCGGCCCTCAGGCGCGAGGCGGCGATCTGGGCCTCGGCCAGGTCGGCGAAACGGGCGATTTCCTTCAGGCTCATGGACGCCTCCGGACCCCGAGCCTGACCGAGAAACGCCGCGACCTCAAGGATGCGGCGGCGAGACCCCATGGCGGGCGGCCAGCACGCGGGTGATCGGGCCTTCGTCGGTGACGAACCAGACGCCGTTCGCCTGCTGGAGGTCGCCCTCGCGTAAGTCCGGATGCTCGAACGGCGCGGACAGGATCAGGGTCGGCAGGTTCTGGTGCGCTTCGCCCAGCAGATCGACCACCGGATGGCGCGGGCGGGCGTAGGGCAGGTAGGCGACATCGAGCGCCTCGCGCACCGCCGGATAGTAGCCGAGGAAGCCCTCGACGGCGGCGCAGGCCATGCAGAACCACGGCCGGTCCTGGTCGATCCAGTCGGGCCGCAGGAGAAAGAGGCGGTCGCGGGCGACGGTCATGGCTGGCTCCAGTCCTGGATCTCCAGACCCTCGATCCGCTCGAATTCACGCACGTTGGACGTCACCAAGGTCCAGCCCCGCGCCAAGGCTTGGCCCGCGATCAGCACGTCGTAGGCGCCAATAGGGTTTCCGTAGGGCCTGAGCTTAGCTCTAGTGCGAGCAGCGGCCGTCACGTCGTCTTCGTTCAATGGCTCAATAGCGACCTCTTCCAGGACCTCGGCAACATTCAAGGCTTCCCCGACCGGATCGCTTCTGAGCGCAATGCCGAACTGCAGCTCGTGATAGACGATCAGTGACGTCGCCAGGTTTTCACCCGCCAAGATCGCCTTGTCCCACCGCTGACGAATGATCGCCTTACGCCCTCGGATGAGGTCAATGAAGACGTTGGTGTCCAACGCCAGGGTCACCAGAACTCCCGTTCCTGTTCCGGCGGCTGTTCCCGATCCGGAAAATCAGCCCCGCCTCGCGCGTCGATGCGAGCCCACATGGCGTCGAGATCGGCCTGCGTGCGGGGCGGCTTGGCGGCGACGGGCTCAAGGATCACCGCCTCGCCCTCGCGGCGCACGGTCACCTCAACGCCTTCGAACCGAAAGGCCTTAGGCAGGCGGACGGCCTGGCTGCCGCCGTGGGTGAAAAGCTTGGCGCGGGGCAACTGGATATCGAGCTTGGTCATGGCGACCTCGATGTATCTACAGACTATAGATACACGAAAGCCGCACGCGCCTCAACGACGCTTCGCCGCCACGAAAAAAGGGGCCGCTTTCGCGGCCCCTTTCCGATCGATCTCTCGAAGCCACTACAGCTCCAGCAGCAGGCGCTGCGGATCTTCGAGGGCTTCTTTGACCTTCACGAGGAAGGTCACCGCGCCCTGGCCGTCGACCACGCGGTGGTCGTAGCTGAGCGCCAGGTACATCATCGGGCGGACCTCGATCTTGCCGCCGATCACCATGGCCCGCTCCTTGATCGCGTGCATGCCCAGGATCCCCGACTGCGGCGCGTTGAGGATCGGAGTCGACATCAGCGAGCCGTAGATGCCGCCGTTGGTGATCGTGAAGGTGCCGCCCTGCATGTCCTCGATGGACAGCTGGCCGTCGCGGGCCTTCCGGCCAAGGCCGCCGATGGCCTTCTCGATCTCGGCCAGGCTCAGGGCGTCGGCGTCGCGGACCACCGGGACGACCAGGCCCTTGTCGGTGCCGACGGCCACGCCGATGTCGTAGTGGTTCTTGTAGACGATGTCCTGGCCGTCGATCTCGGCGTTGACGTCGGGCACGGCCTTCAGGGCGGCGACCACCGCCTTGGTGAAGAACGACATGAAGCCCAGCTTCACGCCGTGCTTCTTTTCAAAGACGTCCTTGTACTGATTGCGCAAGGCCATGACCGCCGTCATGTCGACCTCGTTAAAGGTCGTCAGCATGGCGGCGTTGTTCTGGGCTTCCTTCAGGCGGCGGGCGATCGTCTGGCGCAGGCGCGTCATCTTCACGCGCTCTTCGCGCTCGTGGATCGGACGCGGCGCGGCCGGGGCGGCGACCGGCGCCGGGGCGTTGGCGCGGGCTTCCAGGGCGGCCAGGGCGTCGCCCTTGGTCACCCGGCCGTCCTTGCCGGTGCCGGCGACCTTCGACAGGTCCAGGTTGTTCTCGGCGGCGATGCGGGCCGGGGCCGGGCTGACCGGGGCGGCCGCGGCCGGGGCCGGCGCAGCGGCGGCCGGAGCGGGCGCGGGAGCCGGGGTCGGGGCGGGAGCCGGCGCGGCGGCGGCCTTCGGCGCGGGAGCGGCCGGGGCGGCGGTCGCCGCGCCGCCTTCGGTCACCACGCCCAGGACCGTGCCCGGAACCACGGTGGCGCCTTCCTCGGCGCTGATCGAGGCCAGGACGCCGTCGGCCGGCGCCACGACCTCGAGGCTGACCTTGTCGGTTTCCAGCTCGACGAGCAGTTCGTCCTTCTTCACCGCCTCCCCGGCCTTCTTGGTCCAGCGGGCCACCGTCGCTTCGGTGACGGATTCGCCGAGGGCGGGGGTCATGATGTCGGCCATGTGGGGTTCCGATGTCTCTTGTTTGGTCCGGGCGGGTTCAGTTCAGGGTCTGGGCGAAGCGATCAGGCGAAGGCTTCGCTCAGGAAGGTCTCGAGTTCTCTCAGGTGGCGGCTCATCATGCCGGCGGCCGTGGAGGCCGAGGCCGGACGGCCGACATAGCGGGCGCGCTTGGCCTTGACGTCCAGCTTGGCCAGGCTCAGCTCCAGCCACGGATCGACGAAGGTCCAGCCGCCCATGTTCTTGGGCTCTTCCTGGCACCAGACCAGCTCGGCGTTCTTGAACCGTCCGAGCACCGCCAGCACCGACTTCAGCGGCCACGGATAGAACTGCTCCAGGCGGACGATGTAGACGTCGTCGCGGCCGGCCTTGGCCCGGGCGTCGATCAGGTCGAAATAGACCTTGCCCGAACAGGCGATGACGCGGGTGATCTTGTCGTCGCTCTTCAGGGTGATGCCGCCGACGTCGCAGCCGGCTTCGGCCCCGTCGATCATCACGCGGTGGAAGCTGGAGCCCTCGGCCATGTCGGCCAGGTTCGAGACCGCCTTCTTGTGGCGCAGCAGGCTCTTGGGCGTCATGACGATCAGCGGCTTGCGGAACTCGCGGTGCATCTGGCGACGCAGGGCGTGGAAGTAGTTGGCCGGGGTCGTGCAGTTGACGACCTGCATGTTGTCTTCCGCGCACGACTGCAGGAAGCGCTCGAGGCGCGCCGAGCTGTGCTCGGGGCCCTGGCCTTCGTAGCCGTGCGGCAGCAGCATGGTCAGGCCGCTCATCCGCAACCACTTGCGCTCGCCCGAGCTGATGAACTGGTCGATCACCACCTGGGCGCCGTTCACGAAGTCGCCGAACTGGCCTTCCCACAGGGTCATGGTGTTCGGGTCGGCCAGCGAGAAGCCGTATTCGAAGCCCAGCACCGCCTCTTCCGACAGGGCCGAGTCGATGACCTCGTAGTGGGCCTGGCCCGGGCGAATGTTGTTCAGCGGCGTGTAGTGCTCTTCGGTCGTCTGGTCGATGATGTCCGAATGGCGCTGGGTGAAGGTGCCGCGCACGCTGTCCTGGCCGGACAGGCGGACAGGGAAGCCCTCGTCGAGCAGGGTGGCGAAGGCCAGGTGCTCGGCCGTGCCCCAGTCGATGTTCTCGCCCTTCTCGATCGCCTCGCGGCGGTTCTCGACCACGCGCTTGACAGTCTTGTGGGCGTTGATCCGATCGGGGATCGTGGTGATCTGGCGGCCCAGCTCCAGGAGCTTGGTCCTGGCCACCTCGGTCTTGCCCTTGCGCTCTTCGTCGCCGGGCAGGGCCAGGCCCTTCCACTTGCCGTCCAGCCAGTCGGCCTTGTTGGCCTTGTAGGTCTTGCCGGCGTCGAATTCCTGGTCGAGGAAGCTCTCGAACTCGCCGACCCAGCCGTCCACGTCGCCCTGGGTCGCCACGCCTTCGGCCACCAGGCGGCGGCTGTAGAGCTCGCGGGTCGAGGGGTGGTCCTTGATCTTGGCGTACATCAAGGGCTGGGTCATCGTCGGGTCGTCACCTTCGTTGTGACCGAACCGGCGATAGCAGAACATGTCGACGACCACGTCCTTGCCGAACATCTGGCGATATTCGGTGGCGACCTTGGCCGCGAAGACCACGGCTTCGGGATCGTCGCCGTTGACGTGGAAGATCGGGGCCTCGACCATCAGCGCCACGTCCGAGGGATAGGGCGAGCTGCGCGAATAGCGCGGGTTGGTCGTGAAGCCGATCTGATTGTTGACGATGAAGTGGATGGTGCCGCCCGTGCGGTAGCCCTTCAGGCCCGACAGGGTGAAGCACTCGGCCACCACGCCCTGGCCGGCGAAGGCCGCGTCGCCGTGCAGCAGCAGCGGCAGCACGTGGCCGCGGCCGGCGTCGGGCTGCTCGCGCAGGGTGAAGGCCTGCTTGGCGCGGGCCTTGCCGATCACCACCGGGTTGACGATTTCCAGGTGCGAGGGGTTGGCGGTCAGCGACAGGTGGACCTTGTTGTCGTCGAACTCGCGGTCCGACGAGGCGCCCATGTGGTACTTCACGTCGCCCGAACCCTCGATGTCCGAGGGCACCGACGAGCCGCCCTGGAACTCGTGGAAGATCACGTGATAGGGCTTGCCCATCACGGCGGCCAGGGTGTTCAGGCGGCCGCGGTGCGGCATGCCGATGACGATTTCCTTCACGCCCAGGGCGCCGCCGCGCTTGATGATCTGCTCCAGCGCGGGGACGGTGGCCTCGCCGCCGTCCAGGCCGAAGCGCTTGGTGCCCGGGAAGCGCTTGTGCAGGAAGCGTTCGAAGCCCTCGGCCTCGATCAGCTTCTTGAGGATGGCGACCTTGCCCTCCTTGGAGAACACGATCTCCTTGTCGCGGCCCTCGATGCGCTCCTGCAGCCAGGCCTTCTCGGTCGGGTCCGAGATGTGCATGTATTGCACGCCGACATTGTCGCAGTAGGTGCGGCGCAGGATCGACAGGATCTCGCGGATCGTCGAGGTCTCCATGCCGAGCACGAAGTCCAGGAAGATCGGGCGGTCGTAGTCGGCTTCCGAGAAGCCGTAGGTCGCCGGATCCAGCTCCGGCGCCGGGGGCTTGGGCTCCAGGCCCAGCGGGTCGAGGTTGGCGGCCAGGTGGCCGCGCATCCGGTAGGCCCGGATCATCATGATGGCCCGCAGACTGTCCAGCGTGGCGGCGCGGACGGCTTCGGCCGAGGAGCCGGGGGCCTTGGCCTCGATGGCCTTGGTCATCTTGGCTTCGACGGCGGGGGCCACGGTCGGCCACTGGCCGTCGATGGCCGACAGCCATTCGGGACGGACGGCCGGCGCCTGGCGCGGCGTCCAGGCCGGGTCCTGGGCGGCGCGCTTGACCTGGTCGGCCTGGTCCGAGAGCGTGGCGAAGAAGGCGGCCCAAGAGGGCTCGACCGATCCGGGGTTCTCCGCCCACCGGGCGTAGAGATCTTCCACGAAGGCCGCGTTGGCCCCGTAGAGGAACGAGGTCTCGGTCAAGACCTGATTGATGATGCCTGCGTCGTCCGCCATCGTCTTTGCCTTAGGATCCTTTTACGCCACCGCTAACGGCGTTGCGTAAATATAGTCTCTCAATCACCGGACGCCCGTGTAACGAACGGGGCCCAGGTGATTTTTTCGGATCGTCGACTGGCGGTCGCAAAAAACCTGGGCCCCGCGCGGGGCGGGGTTTCGGTGTCTAGTTAGCCCTTGAGCACCTCGAGCAGGGTCTCGCCCAGCTTGGCCGGCGACGGCGAGACGCGGATGCCCGCGGCTTCCATCGCCGCGATCTTGTCTTCCGCGCCGCCCTTGCCGCCCGAGATGATCGCGCCGGCGTGGCCCATGTGACGGCCGGGAGGGGCCGTGCGGCCGGCGATGAAGCCGACCATGGGCTTCTTGCGGCCGCGCTTGGCTTCGTCGGCCAGGAACTGGGCGGCTTCCTCCTCGGCCGAGCCGCCGATCTCGCCGATCATGACGATCGACTTGGTGGCTTCGTCGGCCAGGAACAGCTCCAGCACGTCGATGAACTCGGTGCCCTTGACCGGGTCGCCGCCGATGCCGACGGCCGTGGTCTGGCCCAGGCCGGCGTTGGTGGTCTGGAACACGGCTTCGTAGGTCAGGGTGCCCGAGCGCGACACGACGCCGACCGAACCTTCCGAGAAGATCGAGCCCGGCATGATGCCGATCTTGCACTGGTTCGGCGTCAGGACGCCGGGGCAGTTCGGGCCGATCAGGCGCGACTTGCTGCCTTGCAGGGCCTTCTTGACCTTAACCATGTCCAGCACCGGGATGCCCTCGGTGATGCAGACGATCAGCGGGATTTCCGCGTCGATGGCTTCCAGGATCGAGTCGGCCGCGAAGGGCGGCGGGACATAGATCACCGAGGCGTCGGCGCCGGTGGCTTCCTTGGCTTCGCCGACCGTGTCGAACACCGGCAGGCCGATGTGGGTCTGGCCGCCTTTGCCCGGGGTGACGCCGCCGACCATCTTGGTGCCGTAGGCGATGGCCTGTTCGGAGTGGAACGTGCCCTGGGCGCCGGTGAAGCCCTGGGTGATGACCTTGGTTTCAGAACCGATGAGGATGGACATGAGAGTTACGCAGCCCCTTTGACAGCGGCGACGATCTTCTCGGCCCCGTCCGACAGGTCGTTGGCGGCGATGACGTTAAGGCCGCTTTCCGAAATGATTTTCTTGCCGAGTTCGACGTTGGTGCCTTCCAGGCGAACGACCAGCGGAACCTTCAGGCCGACTTCCTTGACGGCGGCGATGACGCCTTCGGCGATGATGTCGCAGCGCATGATGCCGCCGAAGATGTTGACCAGGATGCCTTTGACGGCCGGGTCGGCGGTGATGATCTTGAAGGCCGCGGTGACCTTCTCCTTGCTGGCGCCGCCGCCGACATCCAGGAAGTTGGCCGGCTCGGCGCCGTACAGCTTGATGATGTCCATGGTGGCCATGGCCAGGCCGGCGCCGTTGACCATGCAGCCGATCTCGCCGTCCAGGGCGATGTAGGCCAGGTCGTACTTGCTGGCTTCGATTTCCTTGGGGTCTTCTTCGCTTTCGTCGCGCAGGGCGCGGATGTCCGGGTGGCGGAACAGCGAGTTGCCGTCGAACGACAGCTTGGCGTCCAGGACCCGCAGGTGCTCGTCTTCCGTGACGATCAGCGGGTTGATTTCCAGCATGGCCATGTCCTTGGCCAGGAACGCCGTATAGAGCTGGCCCAGCAGGGTCGCGGCTTCCTTGGCCAGGCCGCCGGTCAGGCCCAGGGCCTTGGCCAGGGCGCGGGCGTGGGTGGGCCACACGCCGGTCGCCGGATCGATCGAGAAGCTATGGATCTTTTCGGGGGTGGCGTGGGCCACGTCCTCGATGTCCATGCCGCCTTCGGTCGAGGCGACCACCGAGACCATCGAGGTCTCGCGGTCGACCAGCAGCGACAGGTAGAATTCCTTGGCGATCGCCGCGCCTTCTTCGATGTAGAGGCGGTTGACCTGCTTGCCCTTGGGGCCGGTCTGGTGGGTCACCAGCACGCGGCCGAGCATCTCGGCGGCGTTGGTCTTGACGTCTTCCACCGACTTGACCACCCGGACGCCGCCCTTGGCGTCGGGACCCAGGCCCTCGAACTTGCCCTTGCCGCGACCGCCGGCATGGATTTGGGACTTCACGACGAACACCGGTCCGCCCAGCTTTTCAGCGGCGGCGACGGCCTCCTCGACGGTAAAGGCGGGATAGCCGCGCGGAACAGGGGCGCCGAACTCTGCGAGGACGGCTTTGGCTTGGTGTTCGTGGATGTTCATGAGGGACCGGTCTCGACGACGGCTTCTGAAAATTGTGGGCGGGTTATAGGAGTGTGATTTCTCAGGCGCAACCGCGCTTGGACCGATTGTTCGGCGAAGTGAAAAAGTGGGCCGGTCTCGCGTGACCCCGGAAGCCATTGGACTTTTTCACCGAACGCCGACGTCCCAAAGGGTCGGGTCGACCCCCGGTCGGCGGAAAAAAGGTACCGCTACCATTCGCAAGGGCGAATGACAGCCTTGTCATGCTCGCGAGCCCCGCCGCCGACTGCTCACCAAGCGCCCACCCGGCGCCCGCTATTTAAGCGTCGCCGTGGCGCGCCGCTCCAGCTTGCCCCAGCCCACGCGCCCGCCGCGCGCCGCGGTCAGCACCGATTTGACGACCACGTAGTACATCAGCTGCCGATAGCCGAAGCGCTGCACGGGCAGGTACGGCAGGTCGGCCCAGGGCGCGCGCTTCTCCAGGGCCATGCCCAGGGCGCCGGCCGACAGGTCGACCAGGATGAACACCCCCCAGTAGAGCAGGCCGCGGATCGTGTCGTCGGGCGACCACTCCACCGGATGGGCGACGGCGCCGTAAAGGCCCGAGACCAGGCTCCAGACCACGGCCAGATCGACCAGCGGCGCGGCGACGGCCAGCAGGATCTGGAACAGCCAGATCTGCGGCAGGGCCACGAATCCCAGGGCGGGCGTCTTGGGATTGAACAGCGCCGCGCGGTGCTTCCACACGCACTGCAAGGTGCCGAACGACCAGCGGAAGCGCTGCTTGAGCAGGCCGGTCACCGTGTCGGGGGCCTCGGTGAAGGCCTGGGCGGCGGGGTCGAAGGCCACCTTCCAGCCTGCCCGCTGGCAGGCGATGGTCAGGTCCTGGTCCTCGGCCAGGGTGTCGGACGGATAGCCGCCCAGCGCGTCCAGCACGCTCTTGCGCCAGGCCCCGACCGCGCCCGGCACCACGGTCACCGCGCCCAGAGCCGCCAGGGCCCGGCGCTCCAGGTTCTGGGCGGTGACATATTCCAGGGCCTGCCAGCGGGTGACGATGTTCAGGCGGTTGCCGACGATGGCGTTGCCGGCCACCGCCCCGATCGCCGGATCCTGGAACCAGCGAACGAGGCGCCCGATGGTCTTCGGCGGAAACAGCGTGTCGGCGTCCAGCGCCACGACATACTCGCCCTTGGCCACCGCCAGGCCGCGGTTGACCGCTCGCGCCTTGCCGCCGTTTTCGAAGCTCAGCAGGGTCACGCGCGGATCGGATCCGTGGGCGCGGCGCACCGCCTCGGCGGTTCCGTCCTTGGAGCCGTCGTCGAGGACCAGGACCTCGATGTTCTTCCACTCCGACTCCAGGATCCGCGACACCGAGGCGGCGATCACCTTCTCCTCGTTGAAGCAGGGGATCAGCACGCTGACCAGCGGCCCGGTCTCGGGGTCTAGGTTTTGGGGGCTCTGGTGCGTCCAGCGATGGACCAGGGCCAGGCCAGCCAGGAACACCAGCCGCGCCAGGCCCAGGGCGATGGCGGTGATGAACAGCGCGCCCAGCAGGAACTTCACGCCGCGGAACAGGCCGAAGCCCACGCGATCCAGGGCCAGGGCCACCGGATCGCGGTCGCTGACCGGCATCGCCTGGGCTGGGGTCATGCCGGCCAGTTCCCCGATGGTGACCAGGCGATAGCCCCGCGCCCGGATGGCGTCGATCAGGCCCGGCAGGGCCGCCACGGTGCGCGAGCGGTTGCCGCCGGCGTCGTGCAGCAGCACCACCTGCCCCGGCCGGTCGCCGGGATGGTCCAGGCGCTCCAGCGTGCGGTCGATGATCGTCTGCGGCGTGGGCTTCTGCCAGTCGTCGGGGTCGATGCGCAGGCCGACGATCAGGTAGCCCAGCTCCTGGGCGATCACCAGCGGGGCCACCTCGTGCGGGGTCGACGGTTCGGCGTCGCCGAAGAACGGCGGCCGGAACAGTCGCATCGAGCGGCCGGTGATCACCTCGAACAGGCGCTGGGTGGCGTTCAGCTCGACGTCGGTCTGGGCGATCGGGATTTCGCCGATATTGGGGTGGGTCCAGGTATGGCTGCCCACGTCGTGGCCCTCGGCGACCTCGCGCTTCACCAGGTCGGGCCGGGTCTGCATGTTCTCGCCGATCACGAAGAAGGTGGCGGGCGCCTTCTTCTCCTTGAGGATGTCGAGGATCTTCGGCGTCCAGCGCGCGTCGGGGCCGTCGTCGAAGGTCAGGGCCACCAGGCCCGGCTTCTGGCCGTAGCGCTCGATCACGTACGAGCTGGGCAGGACGTCGTAGGTCTGGTCGGCGATCAGGCCGGTGTCGGGATCGAACTCGACGCTCCGCTTGCCGGGCGTCGGCAGGTTGGCGACCCGCAGCACCTCGCCGCCGCCGTCGAAGTCGACGCTGGTTCCAGCCGGGATGCGGGTCAGGCCGGCGGCCGACGCCTGGCCATAGGGCTTGCCCAGCACGCTCCAGACGCCCGGATCCTCCATGCCCATCCGCCACAGGCCGTAGCCACGCGGCTTCCAGGCGTCGGTGACCTTGACCTGGTTGAACAGGGTGGCGGCGTCCAGGAACCAGACCTCGTGGCCGTCGCCGTTGTCGTCGACATAGGCGTAGGTCGGGTTCAGGGCGTCGTCGTCCATGTCGATGGTCGCGCCGGCGTCCTGGGCGTTGCGGATCGCCTCGTGGAAGGTGGCCGGCGAGCCCGCCACCGCCTTGCCCGCCTTGTTCAGGGTCCAGTCGTAACCGTAGGCGCCCAGGGCCATGATCGTGCGGGCCGGGTCCAGTTTGGCGAAGCGCTTGGCCAGCTCGCCCTCGTACCAGTCCTGGCCGGCGTTGGGTCCCGGATCGCCGCCGGCGTAGTGCTGGTCGTAGGCCATCAGCACCAGGGTGTCGGAGGCGTCCTGCAGCGCCTTCAGCGGCCAACCCTGGCCGTCGAACGGCGCGGTGACCCAGACCTCGCGGCCCTGCGGCTTGAAGGCCGCCCGCGCCTCGTCCAGCAGCTTGGGATAGTTGGCCAGGCCCGCGGGCGACAGGTTCTCCAGGTCGAAGACATAGCCGCCATAGCCGCGCCGAACCGCCAGGTCGGCCAGGCCGGCGATCAGCTTGGCCCGGGCCTTCGGGTTGGCCAGCAGGGCGTCGGCCAGCGGCCCGTTGAAGGCGGCGTTGGCCGAGTTGTGGACCAGGGGCAGCACGGCCGGATGGTTGGGCGCGGCGGCGATCCGGGCCACGCCCTGAGGGTCGTCGTCGATGGCGATGTCGCCGTCGGGCCCCCGCAGGGCCACCCACTGCGGCGAGACCACGTCCAGCTTGTCGATGTTGCGGCGCAGGGATTCGCGGGAATCCTCGTCCCAGCTGACATAGAAACCGACGCTGATCGGCCGCGACTGGGCCGCCCCGCCCTTGCCGGCGGTCGGGCGCGGCACCTTGCGCCAGTCCAGGTTCGGCTTCAGCCGGTGCGCCGTCTCCTTATGCAGGGACGACAGGATGTGCGGGTCCTTCAGCGTCACGGCCGGCAGACGCGGGGCGAAGGCCAGGGTGGCCAGGAAGGCCGCCACGATCGCGGCCAGGGCCGACAGGGTGATCCCCAGGATCAGCCGCATCCGCCGGTCCCGCCGGCCGGTGGGGTCGTGGAAGATATGCCGGTCGTCGCCGCCCATGGTTCGCAGTCCTGCGTTCGTCAGCCGGCTCTTGTAACCTGAACGTGTCGGAACAGTGGCGCTTCTTCGGGTGCGGTCAATCGCCCCAGTTGGCGCCCCGGTTCAGGGTGGATCGACATTCAGCTTCGGGGCCGGAAACCTCGTCCTTCGACAAGCTCAGGATGAGGTTTCCTACTGGCCGGGCCTGTCAATGGTCCTCATCCTAAGCCCGTCGAAGGACGAGGACCACGCAGGGCCCCGCATGACGCTCGTCCTAATCCACCCAGTCGCGGGCCAGGCGGCGCGAGGCTAGGAAGAACAGCAGGGCCGCGATCAGGTAGAAGCCCATGCCGGTATAGATCGACCAGCGCAGGGATTCCTGACCGAACGCCGGCTTGAGCAGGTCCGAGACCAGGCCGAAATAATAGGTGCCGACCGCGATCCCCAGCAGGTTGTTGATCAGCAGGAACAGGGCCGAGGCCGTGGTGCGCATCGGCGCGGGGGCCAGGTGCTGCACGGCCGCGGTGATCGGTCCGAGCCATGCCAGGTTCAGGCCCGTGGGGATCAGGAAGATCGCGAAGGCCAGGGCCAGGGCCGCGCTTCCCCCCAGCCCCCCCACCAGCGACCCGCTGTTCATGGCCAGCAGGAAGCACGGCACCGAGATCAGGAACGCCACGGCCGGAGTCAGCGGATAGCCGGCCTTCGACTTGGCGCCCAGCCGGTCGGCCACCGCCCCGCCCAGCCAGATGCCCATCAGGCCGCCGAAGAAGGCGATGCCGGAATAATACCAGGCGGTCTCGCGCAGGGTCAGGCCCAGGCTGCGCATGAAGAACGACGGCAGCCACAGGGCCACGCCGTAGCCGCAGACAGAGGACGAGGCGGCGCCGAACGCCAGCAGCCAGAAGCTGGGCTTCCTGGCCAGCACGCCGACCACTTCGCCCAGCGGGGCGGCCGGAGCCTGGACGGTGGTGGTGTCGCCCGCCGCCATGTCGGCCCCGCCCCGGCGCGGGTCGCGGACCACCAGCCGGAAGACCGGAGCCAGCAGCACGCCGATCGCGCCCACGACGATGAAGGCGGTGCGCCAGCCGAAATGCACGGCCAGCAGGCCGCCGACCAGGGTCCCCGCCGCCGTGCCCAGCGGGATGCCGAACGCATAGGCCGCCAGGGCCCGGGCCCGCTGCGACTTGGGGAAATAGTCGGCCAGCATCGAATAGGCCGGGGCCACGCCGCCCGCCTCGCCGATGCCCACGCCCATCCGGGCCAGGAACAGCTGCGAGAACCCGCCCGCGAAGCCGCACAGGGCGGTGAAGCCGCTCCACAGGGTCAGGGCCGCGGTCATGATCCACACCCGACTGAAGCGGTCGGCCAGCCAGGCGATCGGGATGGCCAGGGTGGTGTAGAGCAGGGCGAAGGCCAGGCCGCTCATCAGGCCGAACTGACCGTCGGTCAGGCCGAACTCCTCCTTGATGGGCTTGGCCAGGAT
>Ga0102592_1001462_pt1 | contig 26498 bp, 24 predicted proteins | sample AraplaCol_mMF_r2_FD_76861 | JGI IMG/M metagenome (GOLD analysis project Ga0102592, IMG submission 76861) | Arabidopsis root microbial communities from North Carolina, USA - plate scrape MF_Col_mMF_r2 (SPADES assembly) (version 2) | ecosystem: Host-associated > Plants > Roots > Endosphere...
GCGTGGACTCGCTGAACATCACCCGTTCGGTGACCATCGAGGTCGACGGCTATGTCCCGTCGCGCGGCCGGCCGATCCTGGCCGCGGCGATCGACCAGCCCTGCATCCGCATCGCGCCGGGCGTGGGCTACGTGGTGATCGAGGGCGTGGGCATCGACGCCATGCGCGCCGGCTCCAATTCGTGCATCACCGGCCGCGCCACCGAGCTGGCCCTGAAGGACGTGGTCGTCCGCTACGACGGCGAGGGCTCGGCGCTGGACCTGAGCGACAGCCGCCTGGAGGTCGCCAACACCACCTTCATCGGCCGCACCCGCCAGGCGGTGGTCAAGGCGACCGGCACGGTCATGGCCGACAATGTCGAGGTCGCGGCCACCGCGATCGGCGCGGCGTTCGAGGCCGGCGACGACAGCCGCATCCGCGACATGCGCGTCGTCCGCCTGGGCGATTGGACCGGCTCCAGCCGCAGCCGCAACTCGGCCGGCTTCGTGCTGGCCGGGATGAACCGCTCGCAGCTGGTGCAGATCGAAGGCCTCTATGTCGACGGCTTCTCGCGCGGCATCTATGTGGGCGGCGGCGACGAGACGACCCTGCTGCGCCCCGTGGTCCGCGACGCCGACTGGGCGGTGGTGGTCGAGAACGCCGACGTGCGCGTGCTGGACGGCAAGCTTGAAGCCACCGACGTGGGCGTCTACGCCGGCTCGGGCACGGTCTACGCCGCCGACAACGCCATCGCCGGGGTGATGCGCGCCGGCCTGTTCGCCGACAACGGCGCCCAGGTGCGGGCCCGCGACAACCGCGTCTACGCCAAGCCCGGCGGCTGCGAGGCCCTGATCACCGGCTATTTCGACGGCAAGCTGACCTGCCAGCCGTGGTTCGAGGGGCCGGAGCTGTTCCGCACGCCCCGTGACCGGGCCCGCCAGGACTTCGACGGCTACTGGCCCCAGGGGATCGTCACGGCCGACGTCGCCGCGCCCGCCCTGGCCGGCGGACCGGTCGGCCCGGGCTCGCCGCAGCCCTATGTCCCGTCCACTCCTCAGCAAGGGGGATCCCCGCGATGAGCAAGCTCGCCGTCGGCCTGATGGCCGCCCTGGTCGCCTCGACCAGCCTGGTCGGCGTCGCCTCGGCCCAGGATCGGGTCCTGGCCGGGACCGGTCCCGCCAGCCGCCCCATGCCCTGCGGCGCGCCCCTTACCGGCGAGGCGCCCGACGTCATGACCTATGATCGCGCCACCGGCACCCAGGTGTTCGTCGGCGGCAAGGGGCAGACCGAGGTCAGCGCGTTCAACCGCGACACCGGCTCGTCGGCCGCCCTGCGCGGCGACCTCAGCCGGCCCGGCGTCACCGAGTCCTGCGCCGTCGACCGCCTGTCGGGCGACGCCTATCGGGTCAATTCCAGCGGACCGGGCGACATGCAGGTCACCGGCCGCACCGGCGAGACCGGCGAACGCTGGGCGTTCCGGGCTCCGGACGGCTCGACCCAGTATTGGGACCCGCGCGCCGACAATCGCTGCTTCCGCGAAGGGCTGGGCCTGGGGCCGAACGGCGCCTTGCCCTCGGGACCGCGACCGGATGCGCGCGGCGGGCCGTCGGGATGCTGAGGGCCGGTTTGCTGGCGGGGGCCCTGCTGCTGGCGCTGAGCGCCTGCGCGCCGCGCTATCCCTATGTTCCGCCGTCGGGCGGTCCCCCACCGGTTCCGGTGGACCCCTCGGGGGTGACGCCCCCGCCCCCGCCGGTGGATGTGATCCGGCCGAAGGTGTGAGGGCCTGTCATTTCTCCGGCGCCACCGTCGGCAGGAACTTCGGCTCGGTCCGGCGATGGGTCGCCTGCTCGTAGGCGAAGCCCAGGTTCAGCAGCCGCGCCTCGCTCCAGGCCGGCCCGATGAAGCTGAGCCCCACCGGCAGGTCGCCGACCTGGCCCATCGGCACGGTCAGGTGCGGATAGCCGGCCACGGCGGGCAGGGTGGTGGACGAGCCGCCGTAGTGGTCGCCGTTCAGCGGGTCGATGGTCCAGGCCGGGCCGGTGGTGGGGGCGACGATGGCGACCGCGCCCGTCTCCTTCAGGATCCTGTCGATCCCCTCGGGCCCGGCCAGGCGTTTCCCGTCGGCCACGGCCTTGATGTATTCCGGATCGTCATAGCCCTTGGTGGCCTGGGCCTTCTCGAAGCTCTCCTGGCCGAACCATTCCAGCTCCTTGGGGGTCGCCTTGTTGAAGGCGATCAGGTCCGCCAGCGTGCGGGTCCTGACCTTGGCCGGGTCGGTCGAGGCCAGGTAGGCGTTCAGGTCGACCTTCAGCTCGGTGTAGAGCACCACCCCCTCGGCCTTGCCGATCGGGCCCTCGTCGAAGTCCTTCACGTCCACCAGTGTCGCGCCTTGGGCCTTGAGGTCCTTCAGGGCCTGCTCGAACACCGCGTCCGTGCCCGGCGAATAGCCGGTGTAGAAGCGGGCGACGGCCAGGGTGACGCCCTTCAGGGCGTTCTTGTCGAGGCCCTTGGCGTAGTCGGTCTTGCGGGCGTCGGCCTCCCTGGTGGCCGGATCGGCGGGATCGGAGCCGGCGATGGCGGTCAGGATCAGGGCCGCGTCGGTGACCGTGCGGGTCATCGGGCCGGCGGTGTCCTGGCTGTGGCTGATCGGCACGATGTGGGTGCGCGACACCAGGCCGACGGTAGGCTTGAGGCCGACCAGGCCGTTGATCGCGGCGGGGCAGGTGATCGAGCCGTCGGTCTCGGTGCCGATCGCCGCCGGCGCCAGGCCCGCCGCCACCGCCGCGCCCGAACCGCTGGACGAGCCGCAGGCGCTGCGGTCCAGCACATAGGGGTTGCGCACCGTGCCGCCCACCGCGCTCCAGCCGCTGATCGAGTGGCTGGAGCGGATGTTGGCCCATTCCGACAGATTGGTCTTGCCCAGGATCACCATGCCGGCGTCGGTTAGCCGCTTGACCAGCGGAGCGTCGCGGCCGGTGATATTGTCTTTCAGGGCCAGGGAGCCGGCGGTGGTGGCGGTGTCGTCGGCGCTCTCGATATTGTCCTTCAGCAGGATCGGCGCGCCGTGCAGCGGGCCCCTGAGCTTGCCAGCCCGACGCTCGGCGTCCAGGGCGCGGGCGTCGGCCAGGGCGTGGGAGTTCAGGGTGATGACGGCGTGGAGCTTGGGGTTGAGCAGCTTGTAGCTGGCGAGCGCGCCGAGCGCGCTCTCGAGGGCCGTGGATTTTCCGGAGCCTTGAGCCGCCTGTTCGTCGGCGACCGAACGGCCAGGAGAAATGAAGGCGACGACAGCGCCGCCTTCCTCCGACGGAGGTATGACGGCGTCGAGCGATTTGAGGAATTCAGCGGGTGTCCGGGCGTTCGTATCGACCGCCGCCTTAGGCTTTGGCCTAGCCATTGAGGGTGTCGTGGCGAGCAGCGTGGCCAGGGCGGCGCCGGCAATCAACAAGGTCTTCCGGATCACGCTCCACCCCCCAATACGCAAGATCCTCAGATGAACACCGCCACGTTCTGGCGCGCAACGATCAACGGGGTTCCGGCCCGGTCCCAGACGGCCATGTCCTGGGCGCTGTAGCCTTCGAGCGCGGTGTCGGCCCGGCTTTTCATCAGCCGCCAGCCGTCGTCGTCCGATGCAGGCTGGGCCAGCACGTCCAGCGCCCAGGTCATGGTCGAGATCGGCGCGCGCTCGGGGAACAGGGTGATCGCCGCCGGGGGCAAGGCGTCGGCCAGGGCGACCAGGGCGGCCAGGGAGCGGGCGGCCGGGTCCTTGTGGCGGATCCAGACCCGGAAGTCGGGCGGGCCGGACGCGCCGATCGGCGCGCCGCCGGCGGTCTTGAACTCGAACTGCCGGGTGAAGTTGGGACCGCGTCCCTCGGGGAAGAAGTCGGGCGCTTCGTCCGGCGCGACCGCGGCCGGGGCGGGCAGGTCGAGATGGGCCAGGCGCGATTCGCGCGCCGCGCCGAAGGTCAGGATCGCCCGCGTCGCCAGGCCCTGCTCGCCGACCAGGTCAACGCCCATGAACAGGGTCGACTTGCCGCGACGCAGGATCTGCGTGCGGATTTCGAGTTCGCCAGCCGCCGGGCCGACGAAGGCGAACTGGCCCGAGCGCAGGGGCGGGGCGTCGGGAACCGCCTTCAGCGCCGCCTCCAGGCACAGGGCCGCCGACAGCCCGCCATAGGTGGTGCGGCCCTGGCGCCAGTCGTCGGTGACGTGGGCGGCGAAGCCGGCCTCGGTGGCGGTCATGGCGGCGATCAGGTCGGTGTAGGACGTCACGCTGGGGCTTTCGGTCGTTTCGTGCGCGAAGGTTCGTCTTCTTTCGCTACGGAAGTCAAACGGGGGGCTGTGCACCGCCCGCTTGCCCCCTACGGACCGCTACGCGGTCGTCTTCCCCCGGAGGGGGAAGAGCGCCGGTGCGAAGGCTCCGCCCCCTCTGGGGGCGGACAGGCGGCGAAGCCGCCAGGTGGGGGCAAGTGTTAGCGGGCACGATCTGTCGTCCTCACGCGGCTGGCCGCTGAGCGTATGGAAAGGGTCGCGGAGCGCCGGACGACGTCCGGAGTTCTTTGATAAATACCGTTTCGACGAAGCCGATCGCTCCGCGCGGTCGTTTTCCGCCAGCGTCCGGTGGGCAGCCCTGTTGAGGCTTAGCCGGACCCGGTCTCGATCCCTTTCGGGAGAAACCAGACGCCGGGGGCGCGGGCCTATGGGCAATTCACGCGCTTTGTCCCCGTTCGACGCCGACGGCGGGCGGGCTCCCCAACGATGGAAGGCCCCGGACACGCTGGAGTAACCCCCTCCAGCCCAGTCCCGCTCGATCGCCCCCCGCCGCCGCAACTGGTCGCTGGCCATGCGCCCTTTCCCTGCGTCGAGGTGAGATCAGGATACGGGCGGTTTGGAGGGTGCGGGGCATAAAGTTTTAGTGTAGCGATTTCAGTGGCTTGGCCGCCGATCAGCCGGGGACGCGCACGCCTATGGGGTCATCGCCAAATAGCTGTCATCCCGGACAAGCCCGGCAAAGCCGGGCGCAGATCCGGGACCGCCGCAAGCGCCGCGTTCACGCCCCGGTCCCGGATCTTCGCGCTACGCGCTCGTCCGGGATGACAATCGTATTTGGGCATATGTGATAGCCCTGCGGCTGGGGCCTTCACGCCAGGTTCGGCGGACGACTTTGGGGACACGCACTTAAACGGAGTGCCCTGCAACCCGGCCGGCGCACGGCCGTGAGCGCGCGTCCCCGGCGGTGGATCGGAACGCGGCGTGAGGCCAGGCCCCCAAGCCCTGCTCGTTCCGGATCCTTCATGGTTAACCGGCCGTTAAGCTTCAAGCCGCAAACCCGACTCAAAGGGTTGAGACAGTCTAGGCTGTTGGAATCGCGAGAGAGCACATGGACCGCCGCAAGCTGATCCTTTCGGGCATGGCCACCGCCGGGCTGAGCGCCTGCGCCAGCACCGCCCAGGAGCGCCCGGGCGACCCGCCGCCGCGGTCGCAGTACGACACCGGCCGGGCCCAGACCTATTCAGCCGACGAGATGATCCGCAGCGGCTCGGACTTCCTGGGTGTGACCGCCGAAAGCATCGGCGCGGTGATCGAGCGCGCCTTCCGCGACAACGGCCAGCCCACCGGCTACATCGCCGGCGAGGAGGGTTCGGGCGCCATCGCCGTGGGCCTGCGCTACGGCCGGGGCCTGCTGTACATGAAGGGCAAGGACACTCAGGAGGTGTTCTGGCAGGGCCCGTCGGTGGGCTGGGACTGGGGCGGCAACGCCAGCCGGGTCTTCACCCTGTGCTATAACCTGCAGTATCCGGACGCCATCTTCCGCCGCTTCCCGGGCGTGGAGGGCACGGCCTATCTGGTCGGCGGCCTGGGCGTGAACTACCAGCGCGCCGACACCATCACCCTGGCCCCGATCCGCGCCGGCGTCGGCCTGCGCCTGGGCGCCAATGTCGGCTACCTGGCCTACAGCCGCCAACGCAACATCCTACCGTTCTAAGAGCGGCCCTCGCGCTGCGAGGGAGGGTTGTGACCATGGCTCCGCGCTGAAAAAGCGGTCATCCCGGACGAACTCTACGAAGCCGAGCGCCGATCCGGGATGCCGGAAAGCGCGGAGGTCACGCCCCGGTCCCGGATCTTCGCGCTATGCGCTTAGTCCGGGATGACCATCGTTTCTTGATCCATAGGCGTGGCCCTGCCTGGAGGGAGGACCTAGCGCTTGGATTCGCGCGAGTCTCTCGTCATTATCAATCTCCACGGGAAAGTCCGGCCGCGTGGAGACGTCAGTTCGCGGCGGCCGGCGCGCGCCGAGGCGCGCCCCCGACGCGAGGAAGCGCCATGATGCAGTGGCTCAAGCGTACCTGGTTCGTCTGGCTGTCGCTGGGGATCGTCTCCGCCCTGGTCGCGCCTCGACTGATCGACGCCGGCGCGGCCCGACGCCAGCCTCCGGCGACGCCCGCCCAGGCCGTCGCGCCGCGCTTCGTCGTCCGTGATCCCAGCGGAACGGCGATCGGCTGGCTGAACATCAAGTACCCCCGGACGATCCGCGAGAACGAGGAAGGGGTGCTGGAGGCCGAGTACACCACCGGCGACGCCCGCTGGAAGGCCGGGTCGACCAGCGTCGCGGTCCCCGACCCCTACGGCTATGGTTCGGTGCAGCCGCCGGCCGGCATGAAGGTCGAGCTCAGCGGCGCGGACCTGGCCCTGACCCCGACCCCGACCCATGCGTTCGACGTCCAGCGCATCGCCGCCACCGGCGTCGAGCGGGTCAAGTGGATCGTCTCGCCCAAGACCGAGGGCGACCACGTGCTGCTGGTACGGTTCAACGTCAGCCCGGCCACGTTCAAGGCCATCCCGATCTCGGCCAACGGCGAGGCGCAAGGGTCCGATCCGCAGATCCTGCTGCCGGTGAGGGTGTTCACCATCTACGGCGTGCCCAAGGCCACGGTGCTGATCGCCAAGGGCGGGGCGGGGCTGGCGTCGTTCCTGCTGACCCTGCCGGCGGCCTTCGTGCTGTTCGAGCGGGTGTTTCGGAAGACGCCGAAGGCGCGGCCCCGGCGCAAGCGTGCGGACGGGCCGGCGCGCTAGATGATCGCCGTCACCGCCACGCTCTGCGCCACCATCGTCGCCCTGCCGAAGATCGTCAGGAAGGCCACGTCCGCCGCGTCGCGACCGTAGGCGATGCGGACAAGGCCGTCGGCGGGCGCCCGGCCCGTTGGGTCCAGCAGGCGCCAGCGGCCGCCGACATAGACCTCGACCACGGCGTGGAAGTCCGGCGGCTTCAGGGCCGGGGCGTAGACGCTGGCCACCCGGGCCGGGATGTCGCTGGCCCGGCACAGGGTGATGGCCAGGTGGGCGAAGTCGCGGCAGACGCCGGCCCGCTGGACGTAGGTCTCCAGGGCGGTGGTCCGCGCGTCGCTGCACGGACGGTATTCCAGGTGGCCGATGATCCAGTCGACGATGGCCGCCACCCGGGCGCCGCCCTGCAAGCCGCCGAACTTCTGGTCGGCGATCGTCTCGAAGGTGTCGGACGGGCAGTACCGGCTGCCGCGCAGATAGGGCAGAGTATCGATCGGCAGGTCGGCGATGGCGTGCTGGGCGGCCTCGGCCAGGGCCATGTCGCGGTCGGCGATCTCGACCACGGCGTCATAGGCGACGGCCAGCCGTCCCTGGCAGGTGAAGACCACGCGGCGCTCGCCGGTGGCCGGGTCGTCGCGGCGGGTGACGACCAGGGGCGGGTCGAAGACCAGCCGCTCGTCCAGCACCGCCTGGTCGTCGGCCACGGCCGCCTCGATCTGCAGCAGGGATTCCACCTGCTCAGGGAAGTCGTAGTCCAGCCGCGTCTCGACATGCACGCGCATCGTCCGCCCTTCCGATCCGCCCAGACAACGGCTCGCGGGGCGCGAGGTTCAGCAGCGATCCGGGGCTTGGCGACCCGCCACGCCAAGGGAGGAGGCGGGGCGGCCTGCGGCATCAGGTCGGGAAAGGCTCAGTCGCCATACTCCACCGCAAAGCGCAAGGTCTTGCGACCGTTGGCCGGCACGGCGACGCGCCAGGCCGCCGCGCCGTCGCGAATGTCGTGGGCGACGGGCTCGGCGACCACCTTGAAGCCTTGCCGGTCCGTGGGCATCCGCACCTCGGCGACGATCGGGGCGGTCTTGGCGTTGGCGATGTCGACCTCGTAGACGCGGCGCACGCGATCCTGGCGACGATCCTGCTCGGCGACCAGGCGCGGGCGGGCCCGCACGTCCATGGCCTCGCCGATCATCAGATCGAAGGGCTGGCCGACGGGGACGTCGCGCAGGGCCTGCTCGCCGGCGAAGGCGGGGCGTCCGCCGGCCGTCTCGAACACCGCCAGGGCGCCGGACGGCAGGGGCTTGCCCAGGCCCTCGGCCGGCTTGTTGTCCAGCCGCAGCACGACCGTGGCGGCCGGCGTCTCGTCGGGATCGTCGTAGTCGCTCCAGGCGTCGAGCTGGACTACGTAGAGCCGCTGGAAGGCGACGTTCTTCTGATCGAGAAAGGCCACCTGCTTGGTCTGGCGCGCGGCGACCGTGACCGGCTCGGGCAGGGTGTAGAGCTTGTAGTCGCCCAGGTCGGATTGTTCGGCCAGCTTGGCGCGCTGGCCGGTGACCACGACCTCCTCCAGTCCGGCATCGAACATGCCGACTGGGGCGGCCATCATTGGCGGAGACGGCGCGGCGACCGCCGGCAGCGGTGGCGCGCGGCCGAGATGGGTGGTGTCCATCGGCCAGCAGTTGCGCGCGATCGGTCTGGCTTCGCCCCGCTTCACATCCACCTCCACGCGGGACAACCGGCCGGCCACCGCTTGGGTGGGCGCGTCGGCGAAGCTGGTTCCGCTGGCGTTGACCAGGGTCAGCCAGCCGGTCAGGTCCAGGGTCCTGCCGTTCGGGTGGATCCGGGCGACATAGTCGGCCTGCCAGTTCACGCCGATCGCCAGGTAGGACAGGGTCAGGGTCGCCTGGGTCGGGGCCGCGACGTCGATCACCGTGGATAGGGACGGCTTGTCGGTCAGTCCGGCCGGGACCTTGTCGAACACCAGGGCCTCGGCGCCGCCGGAGCAGCCTAGGGCCTCGACCCCGCCGGCGGTCTGCAGCACCACGCCTTCGGGCCCCTGGCGCAGGGTCGCCGCCTCTTCGGTCCGTCGGCCGGTCCCGCGGTTGGTGCGGACGATCCTCACCGCCTGTCCCAGCGAGCGCTCGACCAGGGTTCCGGGACTGAGCAGGGCGTAGTCGTAGTTGCGCTCGACCGGTGCGCCGGGCAGCCCCTCCACCGCGGCGCTCTGCGGGATCAGGGCGTCGGCGACGCCGTCGAAGCGCAGGGTGTGGCGGCCGGCGGGCAGGAACACGGTCCGCGTCTCGGTGACCAGGATCAGGCCCTTCTCCATGGCCTCCTCGCGCTCCCACTCGTCCAGCGCCTGGAACGGCCCGTCGCCGCCGCGATAGAGGGTGACGGCGACCTTGTCCGGGCCTGGCGAGGCGATGGTGTCGGCGAGGGTGGAGGAGGTCATGAGAAGGGCGGCGGCGAGCGCCAGGAAGGTCTCCGGTCTTCCTTCTCCCCTTGGGGGAGAAGGTGGCCTGCGAAGCAGGTCGGATGAGGGGTTACGCTGACCTTTCCACCAGGACTTCGAAGCTAAACGGCGATCGCCCGTCGACCCCTCATTCGTCGGCTTCGCCGCCACCTTCTCCCGCAAGGGGAGAAGGAAGGAATGGGTCTGGCCCGTCACCAGCCCGTCTCGACCGTGAAGGTCAGGGTGGTCTCGCCGTTGGCGGGGGTCGGCACGCTCCAGCCCACGGTGCGGGCGTCGATGCGGCGGCTCTTGAGGCTCTCGGCCTTGACCTCGCCGTCGCGCCACAGGCCGCCCTGGCGCAGCTCCACGGTCACCGGCTCGGGCCGGGCGTTGCGGATCAGATATTTCATCGTGTAGCGCGAGCGGGTCTTGGACACCTTCTCGTCGCCGACCAGCGTGCCCTGGCTGGTGACGTCGAAGGCGTCGCCGGTCTTGATCGACAGCTCCGAGCCGGCGGGCGTGTGGTCGATGGCGTTCTCGCCGATGAATTTCGGATCGCCGGCCTTGTCGCGCACATAGACCCGCATCACCCCCGCCGGCAGCTGGTTGCCCAGGCCCGCCAGCCTGGCGTTGCTGAACTGGATGGCGACGGTGGCGGATTCCGGCTGGGCCTGGCTGGAGAACCAGTCCTGGCGGATCTCGTAGACCTTCTTGGCCGCCACGCCCTGGGCGCTGAGGAAACCGACCTGCTTGTTCTGGTTGGCGGCGATCGTCGTGCGATGGGGCAGGGGATACAGATAATAGTCGGCGACCCGCTCGCCGGTTCCGCTCTCGGTCCCGGCCGACTGGACCGCCGGCCGGGCCGGGCGATAGCCGCCGCCGCCGCTGGCCAGGGTGTTGACCGAGCCGGCCACCAGCTGGGTCTCGGCGTCGACGAAGGCCGTGCCCGACTGGTTGCCCAGGGTGATCCAGCCCTGCAGGTCGAGCGCGCCCTTGGCCTCGTCGAACATCGCCACGTAATCGGCCTTCCACGACAGGCCGGTGGTCAGGTAGCTGAGCGTGGCCGGACGTGGGCCGGCCTTGTCGGCCTCGACCGTCACCGAAAGGGTCGGGCGGGCGCGCAGGGTTTCGGGCACCTTGTCGAAGATCACCCGGGTCGGTACGCCGTCGTCGCGCAGCACCTCGATCCGATCGCCGATCTTCAGCACCACGCCCTCGTTGGCGGCCAGGACGGTGGCGGTCTCGGTGGTCTCCTTGCCGTCGCCGGGATTGGTGCGGACGATCTTCACCTGCTGGCCGACCGCCTTTTCCATCAGCTTGTCGGGGGTCAGCAGGTCGTAGTCGAAGTTCTGCTCCACCACCGACAGGCCGGCGGCGGAGAGACTGACGGTTTCGGGACGGATGGCCGCCGAGACGTCCTTGAACTCCAGCTTCTGGCGGCCGGCGGCGAGGGTCATCTCACGCACGTCCTGCACCAGGGCCAGGTCGTTGTTGTAGATCGTCACGGACAGCTTGGGGGCGGTCTGGGCCCAGGCGCCTTGAGGGGCGACGGCGCCGGCGACGGTGAACGCGGCCGTGGTCAGCAGAACATGACGGAACATGTAAGAGCGCCTCCCGATCTTTGCGCTCAAGGTTTCACGCGTTCAGCCGGAAGTCGAGAAGTAAATTACAAGTGTGATCTAATGGGGTGGCTTCGTCACCCGCCCCACACCTGCTTCAGCCGCAGGTCGCGGCCGCAGCCCAGGCGGTAGGCGTGGTACTGGACCGCGTGGTTCTTGGCGTAGTCGCGGTGGTAGGCCTCGGCCGGCCAGAAGGTCTTGAGGTCCAGGATCTGGGCCTTCATCGTCCCGGTCTTCAGGCGCTTGGCGGCCTCGGCGCGGGACTTTTCGGCGATCGGGCGCTGGGCGGGGGTGACGAACACCGCCGGGCGATAGGACGGGCCGCGGTCGCAGAACTGGCCGCCGTTGTCGGTGGGGTCGACCAGCTTCCAGTACCGGTAGAGCAGGAAGCCGTAGTCGAGCTTGGCCGGGTCGTAGGTGACGCGCACCGACTCGTAGTGGCCCGAGGTCTCGCTGGTCACGTCGCGATAGGTCGGCCGGTCGACATGGCCGCCGGTATAGCCGCTCTCGACCTTCAGCACGCCGGGGATGCCGCGCATGTCGTTCTCCATGCACCAGAAGCAGCCCCCGGCGAACACGGCGGTCTGGGGCGGGGCGGGCTTGCCGGCCGCCAGCACGTCGGCGGGCAGCAGGATGGCGGCGAAGCTGGCGATCAGGACGAGCAGGCGGCGGATCATCGGGGGAACTCCGGGGGGACGTATCCCTAGATACGGATCGGACGGGCCAAAGGTTACACCCCTATCGCCAGCCGAACCCCACGCCGCGCACCGAGGGACAGGCCGACAGGCGGGCGGCCAGGGTCTGGGCCCGCTCGTCGCCCTGGTCGTCCAACTCCAGCCGGATCGAAAGGCCGGCGCCGTCCGGCTGGGCGGTCAGGGCCCGCAGCCGAGTCTGCTGGACGTTGGCCACGCCCAGCACCCGCATCAGGGCGTCGGGCGTGTCGTCGGCGATCACCAGGAACAGCCGGCGCTTGTCCTCCTCCGGTTTGAGGTCGCTCACGGCCGCACCCACTGGTGCTCGACGCTGGCCGAGGTGACGCCGGGCCAGGCGGCCAGGTCGCGGGCCAGCAGGCGGGCGGCCTGGTCGCTGAGGTGGCGGACGCGCAGCGAGCCTTCGACGATCTGGCCGACCGGCTTCATCGACAGGGCGCACAGCTCGGCGCCGCTGTCGGCCAGGCCCTGGCGGACGGCTTCCAGCGCCGAGGGCGCGTCCTGGGCGGCCAGCAGCAGCTGGTGGACGGTGACGCCTTCATGGTCGGAATTGAAGGCGGGTGGGGAAGGCAGGTAGCTCATGGGTTCAAGGTCCTTTGGATTTGAAGGGGACCGATGACCGCACAGCAAAAACCCCGCTCCTGGTGGGAAGCGGGGCTTTGCGGATCTTGCGATCTTCGGCTTTGGAGGTCGTCTAGTCGACCGCGCGCCTGTGCTGCCCCGTTCGCACACGAACGGTTTTAATCTTGGCCTGCATCATAATGGCGCGCGCGCACGCGATCGCGACGCCGGCGGTCAGGCCGGTGGCGATCAGAACGTTCATGGCCAGCTGCGAGAGCATGATGGCGTGGAAACTCCGTGTGCGACTATACAGGTAGCGTGGGCGTGGGGCCGGCGCAAGGCTTTGCCGCGCGGATGCGGCGATTGGCGCGGGATGGGCAAGAATTGTGCGGCCGCGCCTGGACGGCTGGCACTTGCCCCCTACGGGCCTTCGGCCGTCTTCCCCCAGAGGGGGAAGAGCCTAAGCGAAGGCTCCGCCCCCTCGCCGCGACAGACCGCGTAGCGGTCAGGCGGGGGCAGGTGCGCCAGCCCCTACGACCGCAGCTTCCCGCCCGCCTTCTCGACCGCCGCCACGATCCGGGCCGACAGGGCCTCGATCTCGGCCTCGGCCAGGGTCTTCTCGCGCGGCTGGATCACCACCTCCAGCGCGACCGACTTGGCGCCGTCCGGCACGCCGGGGCCCTCATAGACGTCGAACACCCGCACGGCGGCGATCAGCGCCTTGTCGGCGCCGGCCGCGGCCTTGACCAGGTCGCCCGCCGGCTTGGCCTTGTCGGCCACGAAGGCGAAGTCGCGGGTCAGGGGCATCAGCGGCGAGGGCGTGAAGGCCGGCTTGGTCTTGACGGCCTTCTTCTTCGGCTCGGGCACGGCTTCCAGGGTGACCTCGAAGCCATAGACCGGGCCGGCCACGTCCAGGGCCTTCAGCACGGCCGGATGGATCTCGCCGAACTCGGCCAGCACCGCCTTGGGACCCAGCTGCAGGCGCGCCGAGCGGCCCGGATGCCACCAGGACGAGGCCGAGCCCTGGGCGATCTGCAGCGAGGCGACCGGCGCGCCGATCTCCTCCAGCAGGGCCATCAGGTCGGCCTTCACGGTGAACACGTCCTCGGCCTTGGCCTTGTCCCAGCCGCGCGGGGCGCGGGGGGCCAGGATGGCGGCGATGGTGGTCTTCTGGTCCTGCGGGCGGTCGCCAAAGAACACCGGGCCCACCTCGAACAGGGCGACGTCCGGGAAGCCCTGGCGGGCGTTGCGGCCGGCCGCCTCGATCAGGTTGGGCAGGATCGACGGACGCATGCAGTCCAGTTCCGAGGCGATCGGATTGGCCAGCACCAGCTCCGCCGCGCCGCCCCCGAACAGGGCCGCGGTCTTCTGGTTGGTGAAGCTCCAGGTCACCGCCTCGTCGTAGCCGGCCGCCGCCAGGGCGCGGCGGGCGATGCGGGCCCGGGCCTGGCGCGGGGTCAGCACGCCGCCGACCGCCCGCGCCGTTTCCGGCAACGGGGTGGAGGGCAGGGCGGCGTAGCCGGCGATGCGGGCCACTTCCTCGACCAGGTCGGCCTTGCCGTCGATGTCGCGGCGGAAGGTCGGCGGGGTGACGCAGACCAGGCTCTCGGCGTGGGTGGCGAACTCCGTCGTCGGCACGTCGGTCGGCGGCGACAGGGTGAAGCCCAGGTCCGTCAGGATCTTCAGCGTGCGCTCCGGCGGAATGGCCAGGCCCGACAGGGCCTCGACATAGGCCGGGTCGAACAGGATCGGGCCGGGCGCGGCCGGGGCCTGGCCGGCCACCACGATCTCCGAGGCCTCGCCGCCGCACAGGTCCAGGATCAGCCGGGTGGCCAGCTCCAGGCCGGGCACGAGCGAGCCGGTGTCGACCGTGCGGGCGAACCGGTACTGAGCGTCGCTGTTGATCCCCGTCGTGCGGCCGGTCTGGGCCGTGCGGATCGGGTCGAACCAGGCGCTTTCGACGAAGACATCGACGGTGTCGTCCGAGCAGCCGGTGCTTTCGCCGCCCATCACTCCGCCCAGGCCGATCGGCCGCTCGCCGGCGGCGTCGGAGATCACCGACATTTCCGGGGTCAGCTCGTAGGTCTTGCCGTCCAGGGCGATCAGGTGCTCGTCGCCGTTGACGCCGTGATGGCCCAGGCGCGCCTCGATCACGGTCCCGACCAGCTTGGCCGCGTCATAGACGTGCAGCGGCCGGGCGCGGTCGTAGGTGATCAGGTTGGTGATGTCGACCAGGGTGTTGATCGGACGCAGGCCGATGGCCTTCAGCCGATCCTGCAGCCACTTGGGCGAGGGACCGTTCCTGACGCCCCGGATCAGGCGGCCGCTGAACACCGGGCAGGCGTCGCCGTCGACCTTGAGGCTGATCGGGCAGGGGAAGGTCCCCGGCACGGGGGCGATCGACAGGTCCTTCAGCGTCCCGACGCCGGCGGCGGCCAGGTCGCGGGCGATGCCCGCCACGCCCAGCCAGTCGGGGCGGTTGGGGGTGACCTCGAAGTCGATCACGGCCTCCAGGCCCAGGGCCTGGGCGGCCGGGGTCCCGACGGCCAGGTCGTTCGACAGCTCCAGGATGCCCTCGGAGCCGTCGTCGGCCTCCAGCTCGGAGCCCGAGCACAGCATGCCGTTGGAGACGACGCCGCGCACCGGCTTCTCGACCAGGGTCACGCCCAGGCCCGGCACATAGGCGCCGATCGGGGCGTAGACGGTGGTCAGGCCCGGGCGGGCGTTGGGCGCGCCGCAGACGATCTCCTTGCGGCCGTCGACGGTGTCGACCTGGCAGACCCGCAGGCGGTCGGCGTTGGGGTGGGGCGCGGCCTCGACGACCTTGGCCACGGTGAAGGCGGCCAGTTTCGAGGCGGGATCGGTGACGTGCTCGACCTCGAGGCCGGCCATGGTCATGGCGGCGACGACTTCGGTGGCGGAGGCGGTGGTCTCAAGGTGGTCCTTGAGCCAGGAGAGGGTGAATTTCATCTACTTCGATTCCAGAGCCAGCAACTGATCGAGGAATTGGTCGGGGCCGGTGAAGCCCAGGCCGAAGAACTCGCAGTTGATGAATTGGCAGTCCTCGACAGGGATCGTGCCGACCACGCTGGTCGGTCCGGCCGGACGCAGGACGAGATTACGCACATCGCCGCCGTTGGGACCGAAGTTGGTGGCGTCGAAATTGACCTTGTCGAGCACCAGCATCACCGCCGGACCTTCGATCCGGCAGTTGCGGAAGGTGCGGCCGCTGATCTTGCGCTGGCCGGCCTGCATGACCGCGCGGGCGAGGTCGAACAGGCCGATGTCGACGTTCTCGAACACCTTGGCCATGGCGTCGGTCGGGATGCGGCCGGGGCGGCCGCCGGGTTGGAAGCTCTGGGTCATCGGGTCAGTCCACAATGAACAGCTTGGCGCCGACCGAGGTCGACGAACGGTGGGCGCGGTCGCCGAAGTCGGAGACGTGATAGCTCATGCCGGCGGTCAGGGTGGTGGCGCGGCCGTCCTTCAGCTCGCTGACCAGTTCGCCTTCCAGCACGAAGATCACGTGGCCGCGGTCGCACCAGTGGTCGGCCAGGTAGCCGGGCGAATAGTCGACCCGCCGCAGGCGCATGTCGCCGACATTGAGCGTGCGCCAAGTGGCCTCGCCCCGCTCGCCCGGATGGACGGTGGGCTCGATCCGCGACCAGTCGACGGCCGTGAACGGGCTGTCGGGCAGCTGCATCAGCTGAGCCCGCTGGCGGCGTTCGGCGCGGCGAACGCGCTGAAGCCGTAGTGATCCAGCCAACGACCGTCCGAGCTGAACATGTCGCGCAGGTCGGGCATGCCGTATTTCAGCATCCCCAGCCGGTCGACGCCCATGCCGAAGGCGAAGCCCTGGTACTCGTCCGGATCGATACCGCAGGCGCGCAGCACGTTGGGGTGAACCATGCCGCAGCCCAGGATCTCGAGCCAGCTGGTGCCCTGGCCGATGCGGATCTCGCCGCCGGTGCGGTCGCACTGCACGTCCATCTCGGCCGACGGCTCGGTGAACGGGAAGTGGTGCGGCCGGAACTGGGTGGTCACCGCGTCGGTCTCGAAGAACCGGGCGATGAAGGTCTCCAGGGTCCACTTCAGGTGGCCCATGTGGATGCCCTTGTCGATCACCAGGCCCTCGACCTGGTGGAACATCGGCGTGTGGGTGGCGTCGCTGTCGCAGCGATAGGTGCGGCCTGGGGCGATGATCCGGATCGGCGGCTTCTGCGACACCATGGTCCGCACCTGCACGGGGCTGGTGTGGGTGCGCAGCAGCATCCGCTCGCCCGACTCCTTCGGGTTGAAGAAGAAGGTGTCGTGCATCTCCCGCGCCGGGTGCTTGGGTGGGAAGTTCAGGGCCGTGAAGTTGTGGAAGTCGTCCTCGATGTCGGGACCTTCCGCCACGGCGAAGCCCATCTCGGCGAAGATGGCGACCATCTCGTCCATGGTCTGCATGGTGGGATGGACGCCGCCGCGCCGGCGGCGCGGGGCGGGCAGGGTCAGGTCCAGGGTCTCGCTGGCCAAGCGCGCGTCGAGGGCGGCGGTCTCCAGCGCGGCCTTGCGGTCGTTCAGCGCCGCCTGCACGCGGTCGCGCAGGAGGTTGATCGCCGCGCCGCGCGCCTTGCGCTCGTCCGGGCTCATCGACCCCAGGGTCTTGAGCAGGCCCGAGATCGAGCCGGTCTTGCCCAGGGCGGCGACGCGCACGGCGTCGAGGGCGGCGAGATCGCCGGCGGCGGCGACTTGCGCCAGCACGTCGGCTTCGAGAGTGGTGAGATCGGTCATGACGGGGTTCCGTCTAGAGGATTTGGGGCGGGGGTTGAACCGATAGTTGGGGCCTTGCGCCCTTCTCCTCACCCGCATCGCGGGGGAGGTGGCGCGCCGCGAATACGCGGCGTGACGGAGGGGGCGTCCTGAAGCGTCCATGGGAGCGGCCGAGCGCCCCCTCCGTCGCGATGCCGCGCATCGCGCCACCTCCCCCGTTTCACGGGGGAGGAGAAGAGGGCCAGACAGCAAAAAGCCCTCCGGTTCGCACCGGAGGGCTCTTCAGATCGAGCTCGGATCAGTGATCCGAAAAAGACCTTAAGCGGCCAGGGCGGCGCGGACCTTGTCGGCGATGGCCTTGAACGCGACCGGGTCGTTGCCCGCGATGTCCGAGAGGACCTTGCGGTCGATCACGATGCCCGCCACGTCCAGGCCGTGGATAAATTGCGAGTAGGTGAAGCCCTCGGTGCGGGCGCCGGCGTTGATGCGTTGGATCCACAGCGAGCGGAAGGCGCGCTTGCGCACCTTGCGGTCGCGGTACGCGTACTGGCCGGCCTTGTCGACGGCGGCCTTGGCGGTGCGGATGGTGTTCTTGCGGCGGCCGTAGAAGCCCTTCGCCTGTTCAAGAACCTTCTTGTGCTTGGCGTGGGCGGTGACGCCACGTTTAACGCGAGCCATGTGTCAGCGCTCCTCTTAAAGGCCGTAGGGCAGGTACGAACGGATGGTCTTGGCGTCAGCCTCGCTCATCACCTTCGTTCCGCGGTTTTGGCGGATGTACTTGCCGTTGTGGCCGATCAGGCGGTGGCGCTTGCCGGCGACGCCGGCCTTCAGCTTGCCCGTGGCGGTGATCTTGAAGCGCTTCTTCGCGCCCGACTTGGTCTTCAACTTAGGCATTTCGCGTCGGAGCTTGCGCCCCGTCCTCTGGATAGCATGACGAACCGCCATGGCATGCCAAACTGGCCAGGCGGTTCCGGAAAGGCGGGGTTAGTACGGGAAAGGGCCGGAGAAGGCAAGCGCCAAAGCCCGGTTCACGCAGCGGCCTTGACCCGGCTCTCGATCGTCAGGGCGAAGGCGACGGCCGGGATCATCAGGACCGCGCCCAGCCAGTAGGGCCCGCCGATGGCCAGGCCGAACAGCGGGCCGGCCAGCATCGGGCCGGTCATGCGGGCCAGCGAGCCGGCGGCCATGTTCAGCCCCAGCATGGCGCCCTGCTTGTCGGGCGGGGTGGCGCGCGAGATCAGGGCCGCCACGCAGGGGAAGACCAGCGACTGGCCGAACGCCGTGCAGCCCACCGCCACCGGCACGAAGGCCGCCGAGGGGACGAACGGCGTCAGGCTGAGGCTGACGGCGATGATCGCCAGGCCGGCGGTCAGCACCTTGGCCTCGCCGAACCGCCGGGCCAGTCGGCCGGTGATCAGCCCCTGGCCGACCGAGGCGATGATCCCGATCACCGCGAAGCACAGGCCGACCTGTTTGGGCCCCCAGGCGAACCGGGCCTGGGTCCACAGGCCGAACACCGATTCCATGCCGGCGAAGGCGGCGGTCGAGATCAGGGTGACCAGCAGCACCCGCGACAGCACCGGATGGGCGACGGCGGCGGCCAGGTGGTCGCGCCGGCGGACCACCGGGGCGTCCTTGTGGCTGGGCGCGCGGCTCTCGACCACGAACAGGAAGACGCCCAGCGCCGCGATCGCCGCCAGGGCGGCGGCGGTCAGCAGCGGGATCTGGAAGGCCAGGCGCCCGGTCTCGGAATGGCCGAAGGCCTTGGCCAGGCCCGGCAGCAAGCCGCCCAAGGTGGGGCCGACCACGAAGCCCATGCCGAACGCCGCGCCCAGCAGGCCCATGCGGCCCGCGCGCTTCTCGGGCGGGGTGACGTCGGCCATGTAGCCCTGGATGGTCGAGATGTTGCCGCTGCCGAAGCCGCTGGCCAGGCGGATGGCGAAGGCCCAGGCGATACTGGGCGCGAAGGCCAGGGCCACGTAGGACAGGGTGTTGGCCAGGATGGTGACGATCAGCACCGGCCGGCGGCCGATGCGGTCGGACAGGCGCCCCCAGAACGGCTCGGCGATGAACTGCCCCAGCGAATAGGCCGAGAACATCGCCGTCACCTGCCAGGGGCTGGCGTTCAGCGACTTGGCGTAGAAGGGCAGCAGCGGGATCACCAGCCCGAAGCCCACCAGGTTGATGAACACCACCAGCAGCAGGACATAGAGCGCGCGCGGACTGGCGTCCGGCGTCTTCATGGCGGCGGGGGCGGTCGGCGAGGCGGTCGGCGTGCTCATCAGGCCGCGCGGTGTACGCCTCATCGCGCGCCATGGCGACCGCTATCTGAAATTTCAGATAGCGGTCGATTGTCGCCCGTCAGTTCGGCGGGTTGTTCTTCTCCAGGAAGGCCACGGCGGCGGTCAGCATCTGCATCCGTGTCGCGCCGTTGGACAGCCAGTGATCCTCGCCGTCCAGCGTGACGAACTCGTAGGGCTTCTTGGCGTCCCTAAGCGCCGAGGCCATCTTCTGGCTTTCGCTAAACGGCACCACCGTGTCGTCCTTGCCGTGAATGAGCAGAACTGGGACCTCGACGCTGTCCGCGTGGCGGGCGGGCGAGATCGCTTTCAGTTTCGGATCGTCGGCGTCTTGAACGCCATAGACCCGCTTGCGGTAGCGGATCAGGCTGCTGGTGTCGCCGTACTTGACGATCTCGTCATTCAGGCGACCCGCCAAGTCGCTGGGTCCCGCCAGGGAGATCGCGCAGCGATAGACGCCCTTCTGCAATGTCACGCCGGCCAGCGCCGCGTAGCCGCCATAGCTTCCGCCGAAGATGCAGACGCGCTTGGCGTCGATGACGCCAGCCCTGGCCAGGAAGGCGACGCCGTCCGAGAGGTCGGTCTGCATCTTGCCGCCCCACTCGCCATTACCTGCCTCCATGAAGGCGTGGTCCATATTGGTCGAGCCTCGGAAGTTGGGTTGCAACACCGCGTATCCCCGTGAAGCCAGGGCCTGGGACCACCAGTCGAAGGTGACGTCATCCTGGCTTTGGGGGCCGCCGTGCGGCAGCACGACCAACGGCAGGTTCGCTTCGGCCCGGCCTTTGGGCGTGGTCAGCACTGCCTTGATCGGCAGCCCGTCAGCGGCTGTGTAGTCGATCATCCGTACATTGGCCACATCGGCCGCCGAGACTTTTGGATAGGCCGAGCCGATGGGATCGACGCGTTTGGTGGTGGTGTCGGCGATGTAGTAGCCGCCCGCCGAATTGCTGCTGGTCACGAACAGGATCAGCTTTTTGAAATCCGGCGTATAGGACGCCAGGGAGACCTGCTGGGCCCTGAAAGCTCCGCGGAAGGCCGGCCAGATCGACTTCAGGCGCGGCTCGATGAAGTCATACTCGATGTATTCGTTGCGATGGCTGAACCCCAGGACAACGCCGTTGGCGTCGACGACGCCGTCCATTTCCCGTGGCGGACCGAGATAGTCGCCGACCTTGCCGTCGGCCAAGGCGACCGAGGTCGGCCGCCAGAGTTCGTTTTGCTTGTCCCAGGTGTCGATGATGATCGATGTGCCGTCCGGAGAGACGCCCCATAGTTCTGGAGTGTTGCGGGCGTCGGTTGTTTTGGCGACATCCAGCCAGGATGAACCGCGGCGGATCGAGAGCGTCCAAGTCGCGTCGTTGGTGTGGTCGTTGTTCTTGTAGCCGACCTTGGCCAGCACCGTGCCGTCCGGCTTGGTCAAGTAGTCGTAGGTCTGGTTGTCACCCATCTGCACGCGGCGGGCGAAGCCGCTTTCGAGATCGATCTTGAAAAGGTCGAGGTGCCCGCTCCGGCGCTGCATGTTGCCGGCGACGGTCACGTAGAGGGGCGTGTAGACGACCGGGGTTTTGCCCTCGACGCCGGGCTGGAGGCGGCCTTGGACGATGTTCAGGATCGAATCCAGGGCCTTGACTGGCAATTGCTTGTACTCGCCGGTGCGTACATTCAGGCTGACGGCCTGCCAATGCTCGCCGACATAGGTCGTGTCATCGATCGAGGTGGTAACGGAGGCCTCGACCAGAACGTGCTCGTTGTCGGCCCACATGAGGTTGCGGACCTTGCGGAAGCCTACCACCGCTGAGGCCAGGACCGGTCCGCTCAATGACTTGACGATGATCCGCCGCTCGTCGCCGACAGTAGCGATCAGGGCCAGGGCCGAGCCGTCCGGCGAGATCTGGACGCTTTCTATGCTCGGCAGTGCGCCATAGGCCTCGAGCGGCGCGCCTGCGTGGGCGCTGGAGCTGCAGAGAATGGCCACAGCCGTGGCCGCTCCCGCGAATTTCTTGATCATGCTGCGCCTCACGTAATTCGAAACGGATTCGGCCGCCGTCAGTTCGGCGGGTTGTTCTTCTCCAGGAAGCCGACCACCGAGGTCAGCATCTGCAGGCGGGTGGCGCCGCGCGACAGCCAGTGGTCCTCGCTGGGCAGGGTGACCAGTTCGACCGGCTTGCCGGCCCGCTTCATGGCGTCGGCCATCAGCGTGCTCTGGACGTAGGGGACGACGGTGTCGTCCTTGCCGTGGATCAGCAGCAGCGGGATCTCGACCTTGTCGGCCAGCTTGGCCGGCGAGGTCACGGCCAGGTCGGGATCCTTGATCCCGTCGGCGCCCATGAACCGCAACCAGTACCGCAGGGTCGAATTGTTGCTCGACGTGTAGAGCTTGTTGCTGTCGACCAGCATGCGCTTCAGGTCGGCCGGGCCGGCCACCGAAGCGGCGCAGCGGTAGACGCCCTTGTCCAGGGTGGCGCCGGCCAGGGCCGCGTAGCCGCCGTAGCTGGCGCCGACGATGCACACCCGCTTGGGATCGATCGTCCCCTGCTTGGCCAGATAGCGCACGCCGTCCGACAGGTCGGTCTGCATGGCCTTGCCCCATTGGCCGAACCCGGCCTTGACGAAGCTCCAGCCGAAGCCTTCCGAGCCGCGGAAATTGGGCTGCAGCACCGCGTAGCCGCGTGAAGCCAGGGCCTGGCTCCACCAGTCGAAGCCCAGGGTGTCGCGCCCCTCGGGGCCGCCGTGCGGCAGCACCACCAGCGGCAGGTTCTTGGGATCCTTGCCGTTGGGCAGGGTCAGGTAGCCGGTGATCTCCAGGCCGTCGGCCGCCTTGTACTTGATCGGCTCGACCTTGGAGACGCCCTCCTGCGTCAGGCCCAGATAGACGTCGGTCAGGAAGCGGGCGCTCTTGGTGTTCAGGTCGACCAGCGCGTAGGCCGGGCCCAGGGTCGGGGAATCGACCAGGACCACCAGTTGGCGCTTGTCGTCCGACCATGAGGCCAGCGAGATCTGGTCGCCGGGGAAGGCCTTGACCACGGCGTTCCAGCTGGTCTGCAAGCCGGCGTCGAAGAAGGTGTAGCGGCGCTCGTCGCCGACCAGGCTGAAGGCGCCGACCAGGCTGGACCCGTCGGGGGCGTGGATCAGGCTGTCGAACTTGTCGCTGCCCGGCACCGTGACGTGCGAGCCATCCAGCGCGTACTCGCGCAGGTAGGTCTTGTTCTCGTCGTTCTCGTCGTCGAGCCAGACCAGCACCGAGCGGCCGTCACGGCCCAGGCCGCTGAGGCCGCGCGAGCCCATCTTCGACACGGCGCGCTCGGCCGTGGTCCAGCCGCGCTCGGCCTTGATCTTCAGCGACCAGGCGCCCTCCTTCTCGTCGTACAGCGACTGGGCCAGGGGCTGGCCGTCGGTCGAGACCAGCCACTCGTCGGTGTCGTCCGAGCCGCCGTTGTCCACCCGACGGGTGATGCCGGTCTTCAGATTGATCTTGTAGAGGGTGTTCTCACCCTGGTTGTCGATGAAATGGACGCCCTGGGCGAAGGCGAAGGGCACGCCGTCGATGAAGCGGACCACCGGCGAGGCCAGGACGACGTTCATCGCGTCCTCCTGGTCGCTGATCAGCAGGCGCTGCTTCTTGGTGACCAGGTTGAAGTCGTAGGCCATCAGGTATTCGCGCTTGGGCCCGGCCAGACCGAAGACCTCGGCGGTGCTGGAGGTGGTGATCAGCACGTGCTCCGGGCCGGCCCACTGCACGCCGCGCAGCTTGGTCGAGCCGAACCTCATGGCCGTGATCAGCTTGGCGCCCTCGGCGGCCTCGCGGATCGTCAGCACCCGGTTCTCGCCGTCAGTGACGGCGATCGCCAGCTTCGTGCCGTCCGGCGAGATCTCGACCTGCTCGACATTGGGCAGGCGCCCGTAGACCGAAAGCGGCGGAACCTCGGCCGCCGCGCCGGCGCAAGCGGCCGCGGCCATGGCGAAACCGGCCGTCGCGACGGCCAAGACAGTCTTCAACACGCGAAACTCCCCCAAACCCCGCGTAAAATATCAAAACTCGCCTTACTGTCGAGCTTGTTCGCAGCGTCTGGTTGCGCCAGCGCCCAAGAAAAACGCCCCGGCCTTGCGGACCGGGGCGTTTCGAGAGGCGTGGCGACAGGCGTCGATCCCTAGAGCGCCGACCTGATTGCCTCAGGCCGGCGCTCTAGATCTTTGTTTAACGCATTTTCTTCACGCGAACCGGTGTCCACTTCGCTCGAAAATGCTCTAGCGCGGGGCCAGGATCATGATCATCTGGCGGCCTTCCATGCGCGGCTCGTATTCGACCTTGGCGACTTCGTCGAAGTCGGCCTTGACCTTGAGCAGCAGCTTCATGCCCAGTTCCGGGTGCGCCATTTCCCGGCCGCGGAAGCGCAGGGTCACCTTGACCTTGTCGCCTTCCTCGAAGAACCGGTGCATCGACTTGGCCTTCACGTCGTAGTCGTGAATGTCGATGTTGGGGCGCAGCTTGATTTCCTTGAGCTCGACGATCTTCTGCCGCTTGCGAGCCTCGTTCTTCTTCTTCTGCTCCTGGAACTTGAACTTGCCGTAGTCCAGGATCTTGCAGACGGGAGGGTTCGCGTTGGGAACGATCTCGACCAGGTCCAGGCCAGCTTCCTCAGCCGCTTCCAGGGCGGCGGAAATCGGCATCTCGCCTTGCTTCTCGCCGTTCTGGTCGATCAGCAGGACGCGGGGGACCCGGATGTCTTCGTTGATACGCGGACCATCCTTGACGGGCGGCGTTTGCATAGGACGGCGAATAGGGCGGCTCCGGTGTTGTTAAAGGGCGCTGTGCAATAAAACGGTATCGTTGAACAGGTTCGCGCGGAGTCCGGGGGACGCCGCGTTCGCAAGTGATATATGACGAAGGAGTCCCGCGCTATCAAGGCGCATGCGCGACGGAACCCGCCTTTTAACGGGCCGGGCGCTTCAAAAGGGACCGGGGGAGCGGAACGCCGGGGTCGGGTCGGCCTCCATCCCCAATCCTGATCCGTTCCACGCCTTCATGAGCACGCCCACCTCCGCCGCCCGCCACACCCCGATCGAGGACGTCCACGCCCTGCTGATCGGCTCCAGTTTCATCGCCGTGGGCCTGACCCTGCTGAAGGCGGCCGGCCTGTCGACGGGCGGGGTGGCCGGCATCGCCCTGATCGTCTCCTACGTCACCCATTGGCCGGTCGGGGTGCTGTTCCTGCTGATCAACATCCCGTTCTACGTCCTGGCCCAACGCACCATGGGCTGGACATTCACGGCCAAGACCCTGGTCACCAACCTGCTGCTGGCGGGCCTGGCCCTGGGGCTGCCCCGGTGGCTGCGCGTGACCGAGGTCGATCCCCTGTTCGCCGCGGTCTTCGGCGGCACGATCATCGGCATGGGCATCCTGGCCCTGGCGCGCCACAAGTCCAGCGTCGGCGGCATCGGGGCCTTGGCCCTGTGGCTCTACGAGAAGCGCGGGATCAGCGCCGGCAAGGTGCAGATGGCGTCGGACTGCCTGATCCTGGCCTGCGCCTTCGCGGTGCTGAACTGGGACAAGCTGTTGCTGTCGATCCTTTCCGCCGTCGCCTTGAGCATCGTGATCATCGCGAACCACAAACCTGGTCGCTACGAAGGCTATTGAGGCGCGGGCGCCCCCCTGCGGTGAAGCTCCCTGTTAAGCTTGGTTAACTTGGTGTAAAGCTTAGGCTTTAATCGCCGAGTTTGGGCGCGACCTTGGTCTGATCGAGCGCCGCACGTCGGAAACCTGCGGGCTTGATCCTTTGGGGGCTACGAACGTGCGAAAGATCCATATCCTCATTGCGTCCGCGTGCCTGGTCCTGGGCGCGGCCACGGCCTATGCGGGGCAGTCCGGCCGCGGGCGACACGCCGAGCCCAGCGTCGGCGACCAGGCCCTGTCCCTGATGGCCAAGGGCAACAACTGGCTGGGCACCAACGTCTTCAAGCGGCTGGTGGCCAAGGACAACTCGCCCTTGAACCGCTTCAACCTGGCCACCGGCTATCAGCGCACCGGCCGCCTCAAGCAGGCCGAAAGCATCTATCGCGACCTGCTGGTCGAGGGGCGCAACACCAACGTCGTGGCGACGCCGTCGAAGGACGCGCCGGACGTGCGGGTCTTCAACCTGGCCGAGGAGGCCGCCTCGCGGCTGCTCTATTTCGACTGGCTGAAGTCCGAGAACGGCCGCCGGGCGATGGCGGCGCGGTCGGGCCCTGGGGCGCCCTCGGCCGAGGCCTTCGGCGCCGAGGCGTCGGTCACGATCGGCGGGCCCACCTATGGCGATGTGTCCGACGAGAAGGCCATGGCGCTGGACAGCCAGGCGGGGCAGGGCGCGACCGAGTAGCCGGGCCTATGGCGGCGCGGCCAGGGACGCCGCGCCGCCAAGGTGTCGACGACCCCGACGAATACTTGCGATCGCTTGCACATATCGGTGTTCGAAAGGCGAGAAATACAACTTCGAACACACCGCGTTTCAACCTGAGGGTTAAATCAGCGACTGCCGAGGGGTTCCCTTGGCCATGATTAATAGAATGTGAAACTATTCGGCGCCTCGCGCGCTCCTCCAGCCTCGCCAAGTATCCACGCGTCGGAAGCCTGTGGACTTGGAATTTTGGGGAGAGCGGACGTGCGAAAACTTCACGCTATTATTGTGTCTGCATGTGTAGGCCTTGGCGGTACGGCGGCCTATGCGCAACAGGCGGCCGTCGCCCCGGCGACCCAGGCCGCCGTCGAGGTGAAGAGCCTCGGCGAAGTGTCCGCGATCGAGGCCGTGAGCTTGATGGCCAAGGGCGACAACTGGGCGGGGACCAATGTCCTCAAGGCGAGGCTGGTCAAGAACGACACGCCGCTCAACCGGTTCAACCTGGCGACCGGCTATCAGCGGACGGGCCGCATCGACCAGGCCCAGGCGCTCTACCAGGACCTGCTGAAGAGGGGCCGCACCACCAACGCCGTGGAGACGCCGGCCGCCGGAGCCGCCGGCGGAGGCCTCCGGGTCTTCAACCTGGCCGACGAGTCCGCGTCGCGCCTTCTCTACAGCTCATGGCTCAA
>Ga0102592_1001475_pt1 | contig 26349 bp, 23 predicted proteins | sample AraplaCol_mMF_r2_FD_76861 | JGI IMG/M metagenome (GOLD analysis project Ga0102592, IMG submission 76861) | Arabidopsis root microbial communities from North Carolina, USA - plate scrape MF_Col_mMF_r2 (SPADES assembly) (version 2) | ecosystem: Host-associated > Plants > Roots > Endosphere...
GAACCGATAAAAACCATTGGAGATGATCCGAACACCTGGTATTGTTATACGGCGATCCATTTTGTAGGCAGATTTGTACTACTCGCCCATTGTGCAGGTAACTTCTCATCCGGCGACGGGCTGACCGTCACCAATATTACCAGGATAAAATTGAGCTGGATATACGGCAATTAAGCCTTTTCCCAGCTCATTTGCTTTACCTGTTCGTAGACGCTTTTTATTCCTTCTTCCAGGCCGATGGTGGCTTTCCAACCCAGCTGATGCAATTTACTTACATCCATTAGCTTTCTTGGAGTGCCATCCGGCTTGGTAGTATCAAAACTGAGCTTTCCCTTGTAACCTACCACTTTACAGACAAGGGCCGCCAGATCCGCGATACTGATATCTTCTCCCACCCCTATATTGATCAGGCCTTCTTCGTTATAATACTGCATGAGGAAATAACACGCGCCAGCCATATCATCTGCATGCAGGAACTCACGCAGGGGTGTTCCCGTTCCCCAAATTACCACCTCCGGCGCATCATTGATCTTCGCCTCATGAAACTTACGCAACAGCGCGGGGAGCACATGAGAATTTTTGAGATCATAGTTGTCATTGGGCCCATACAGGTTGGTGGGCATCACCGAAATAAAGTTACAACCATACTGCGCCCTGTAAGCATCACACATTTTGATACCGGCTATTTTGGCTATCGCATAAGGTTCATTGGTTGGCTCCAGCAGTCCTGTGAGCAGGTACTCCTCCCTGAGTGGCTGAGGCGCCAGCTTGGGATAGATGCAGGAAGAGCCTAGGAACATCAGCTTCTTCACCCCATTAACATACGCCTGGTGTATAACATTACTCTGTATCATGAGGTTGTCATACAAAAACTCAGCCCTGTAGGTATTATTTGCTACAATCCCTCCAACCTTTGCTGCCGCCAGGAAAACATAGTCTGGCTTTTCAGCAGCGAAAAAATCGGCTACAGCCTCCTGCTGACGGAGATCCAGTTCACGGGAGCTGCGCACCAGGATATTATTAAACCCTTTCCGCTGTAATTCTCTGACGATGGCAGAACCTACCATCCCGCGGTGGCCTGCTACATATATCTTATCCTGCTGTTTCATATCCGATCATTCAAATTGATTCAATATTTTGTACCCTGCGTCATGCAGCATTTTTTCGCGCTGAAATAATTCGATATCCGCAGCTACCATTTCCTTTACCAGCGCATCCAGGTCATATTTAGGCTTCCAGCCTAGTTTTGTCTGCGCTTTAGTGGGATCGCCTATCAGCAAGTCTACTTCGGTAGGACGGTAATATCGTGGGTCGATGACCACTACCTCTTTACCCGGCTGCAAGGCGGTGATATTGGGTTTTACGCTCTTTACGACGCCCTTCTCATCTATGCCGGTCCCCTTGAACTCTATTTCCACCCCTGCTTCTGCAAATGCCATCCTGATAAATTCTTTTACGGTGGTGGTTACCCCCGTGGCGATCACATAATCCTCAGGAACGTCTTGCTGCAATATTAGCCACATGGCTTCCACGTAATCTTTTGCATGTCCCCAGTCACGTTGCGCATCGAGGTTGCCCATGAACAGTTGCTCCTGCATGCCAGCCACGATCTTCGCCACACCACGGGTTATTTTACGGGTTACAAAAGTTTCACCGCGCAAAGGGCTTTCATGGTTAAAAAGTATTCCGTTACAAGCAAACATATTATATGCCTCACGGTAGTTAACTGTTATCCAGTAGGCATACAGCTTGGCAACGCCGTAGGGAGAGCGGGGATAGAACGGTGTCCTTTCCGACTGCGGTACTTCTTGTACAAGGCCATACAGCTCTGAAGTAGAAGCCTGGTATATTTTGGTCTTCGCTGTCATACCCAGTAGACGTACAGCCTCCAGTATGCGTAAAGTACCTATGCCATCTGCATTGGCGGTATATTCGGGAGTCTCGAAGCTCACTTTTACATGGCTCATCGCGCCCAAGTTATAGATCTCATCCGGTTGCACTTCCTGGATAATACGGATCAGGTTAGTTGAATCCGTGAGGTCGCCGTAGTGAAGTTTAAACCTTACATCATGCTCGTGTGGATCCTGGTACAAGTGATCGATCCTATCCGTGTTAAAAAGAGAGCTGCGGCGTTTAACACCGTGAACATCATATCCTTTTTTCAGCAGGTACTCCGCGAGATACGCGCCGTCCTGACCTGTAATACCTGTTATAAGAGCTGTAGCCATAATTTAAATTAAACTGACGCAAAAATAGCGCTTTAAAGCGAGCTTGGCGCCTGAATTTCTGTCAAAGCCTGACTGTGTGATTAAGGTCAATCTTATACGCGAATAAATTGGATAATCTTGGAAAAATTCTTATTCAGCATACCGATCACCGGGTTAATCTGATGCGATTTCATTATCTGGTAATCTTCCTTCCATTTCTTTACCCAGTTCTTCACAGAAGAACTGGCCCCACCTACTTTCATCTTTATCAGATGCTTGTTCAGGTACTTTGCAGAGATCTTTTTATCGTACAAAAACCGGAGCACGAGATCGTAGTCTGCAGCGATCCTGTAAGATTCATCAAAGAGCCCATTTGCCTCGTAAATTTTTCTTTTAACAAAAAAAGTGGGATGCATAGGCATCCATCCATTCTTCAGGTCATTATAATTGAACTCTTTGCTTTGCCAGTTCCTGATGACCCTGTCAGGATTAATGCTCGCTACATACACGCCATTTCCATATATGGAATCTACATTGTTGGATAAGAATGCATCTGCAACAGTCTTCAGTACATCGTCGGAATAGAATTCGTCGTCTGAATGCAGAAAACCTATCACATCACCGGTAGCCAGTTTTATTCCTTTGTTTAATGCATTGTAAATGCCTGTGTCCGGTTCAGATATCAGCTTTGTAATGTGTCTTTCGTAAGACCTGATGATGTCAAGTGTGCGGTCTTTAGAGGCGCCGTCGACCACTATATACTCTATATGCTCGTAGCTTTGCGCAATACAGCTCTTGATTGTACGCTCGATCGTTTTCTCGCTGTTAAAGGTAGCTGTAATGATAGATATCTTCATATTGTGTGGCAAAATCCTTTGTAAAAATCAAGCACGCTGTTGCAACTGGTTTCCCAGCTGAATGCCTCCGCCTTTCGCAGACCTGCATCAATAACGGACTGACGGTTCTTTTCTATGTAATCCATGATCGAAAGAGCGTTATCTATATCCAAGCGGTCCATTAACAGGCGGGAATCTGCGATCACTTCAGGTATAGACGAGCTATTCAATGCGATCACCGGGCAACCGCTTTTCATTGCTTCCAGCACCGGGATACCAAACCCTTCATAAGCGGACGGGTATATGAGCAGTTCAGCATAGTTATAAAGTACGTTCAGTTGTTCAATCGAAAGCCCCTGCAGATGTTGAAAACGATCTTTAAGATGGCTATTTAGCAATGCATGTTCGGCACTGCTTAACGGGCCGCCGCCCACAATGAGCAGGTTTAGACTGAGAGCCTGGCCGGCAAACCGCACCGCGAAATCAAAGTTCTTATACCCTGTCCTGTCTCCTATAAAAATGGCATATTTCTCCGCAGGCAACTGCGGGCGGGCCGCCTGGCAGGTAATACGAAAAAAACCGTTGCTGGCACCGTTGTAGATAACTGTGATTTTCCTCTTATCCAGCGCCGGGTACAGTTTAAGCATGTCCTGCTTTGTATTTTCAGATATACAGATGATACCATCCGCATTATGCAGCGCCACCTTCTTCTGCCATTTGTTAACGTTCCTGGCTACACCACGCCGATAGAATTCGTAGGTAAAATCATGTATGGTCACAATCTTTACTGCACGGCGGGCAGCAATGGGAACGCGGTAATAGCTTGAATGGAACATGTCGCCGGCGGATATCTTCCTGGCAAGCGGGGCATACCGCGCTACGTTAAGCGGGCCTTTTTCCCGGAGGATGTTCTCTGCGGGTATCTGTATCATTTGCCTGAAAAGATTGCCTGTAGCGTCTTCCCTTTCAATAAATATAGGTTGTACATCATTGTGCTGCTGCGCCCTGTTCAAAAAGAAACGGTTCAGCTCATGCCAGTAATTGGAAATGCCACCGGCTTTCTGCAGAGAGTAGATGATATTGTCAAAAACAACTGTCATGGTACTGCCTGTAAGTTTGCGCTGCCTTCAATTACTTTTTTGAGCTGCTCCACACAATGATCAAAATGACACATTTCCTGCACGTGTTCGCGGCCTGCCAGGCCAGTGTTCGGCACTTTGCCTTTAAACGCATCAAGCAGATAACCAGCAAGCTTGTCCGTATCGTGGTTGAGTATCAGGTAGCCATATTTCCCGTTGCTGATAACCTCCTTCAAGCCGGAATTAACAGCGGAAGCAACTACCGGTACGCCGTAAGCCATGGCTTCAAGCGGTGTGGTCGGAAACGCATCCCAATCGGAATTGAACAGCATAAAATCCAGTGAGTGGTAAAAGGGGGCCAGATCACGTTGCCATCCCAACCATGTTATCCTGCCCGCAACACCCAGGTCCTGCGCCAGTTTTTCCAGTTGCTGTCTTTCCTCCCCGTCACCGGCTACCAGGAAATGGACGTTTGCATGCTGCGTCGATATCTTTTTGGCTACGTCCAGGAATACATCCAGCCTTTTTCGTTTTATTAACTGGCTTGAATTGCCGATCACCAGCGCGTCCTGTGGAATACCCAGGGCAGCTCTTGCATGTTGTTTCCTTTCTTTCGTTATAGGCTCTTTTGTAGGCAACGGGTTACGAACGGTATATGATTTTTCAGCAATAAAGGGAGCCAACGACATAGCCTCATCACGTATAAAATCAGAAGGGAATGTAATAGCGGCAAACCTGCTATTGCAAATTTTATAGATGATCTTCCACTGCCAGGCGGGCTTTACTCCCTGGTGATGATGATGGACGGCCAGTATCTTTGGAATTTTATAAGATGATAATATTAGGGTCGTGAGCAAATGATGCGAGGTCTGAATAATAATATCAGGCTTGAATGTGTCAATAAGCTCTGAAAGTTTTTTTTTCAGAGGAGCATAGCTTTTCCATCCTCCTTTGCCTTTATACTCCAGTGCGTCTGTTGCGATCCCGTGCTGTTCGAATATTTCTTTCATAGGCCCGGCCGAGGTCAGTGAAAGTACCGAAAAGACATATCCATGTTTTTGCAGCCCTGTCATAAATCTCAACGATGCCTGTTCTGTACCGGCCAGGTTAGTATTAGGTATAATATTTAATACGCGCATTATATATCAGCTAACATTATTATTTAGGGCGTTTAAAGATTCTATTTGATCACTATCACATCATGCACTGCCACTGCAGGTACCGAAAAATGCGCCACACCATTGCTGTAATCCACCGGAAGTTCCTTATTCTGAGTAAGTGACCATACACTGCCGGGCTTCGCTGCTCTTTTCATAGCAACATCAACAGAAACAGGTGCTCCGCCGCTAATATTGATAATATTCAATACCTGGTTACTGCCTTTTTTAGCCAGCACCGCGCGTAACGTACCTTTATCTGAAATATCGGTGCTTACCAGCTGCTGCGGATAGATGCTTTTCAGACTGCTGATAATGGTACCGTCTATAACATCGGCGGTAATGACATTCCTCGTCGCACCTTTGAAATACTTTACAGCCGCGCCGGTTACCAGCAATCTGCCCCCGGATGAAACGTACTGCTTCAATGTGCTCAAAGTCCTGGTGTTTATATACTGCCAGTTGGCTATTGCAATCACCGGGTATTTCATCATATCGTTCGCCAGATCATCCTCAACAAGAATGTTTACCTGGTAAGCATTGTTCAGCAGGATACCTGTCATCGATTTGGCAGGCTCATAAACCTCGGGGAGGTCTTTGAACGGAATCTTTTTAAACCTGCTGGCACTGCCGGATGGATATAGGACGGCTACCTCAGGCACTGGTTCAGATTTAAAACAATACGGCTGCCTCTTCCTGGCAAAGGTAGCTACTTCTTTAAGAACTGGGCCAAGATTCAGGGGCAGGCTTGCATCCCGGTTCTGGGTAAAATAGAGCTGGAACCCGCCGCCTAAAGCAATAATACAGGCTATTTCCCTTTCCAGCTGGTCAACCGGCTTTATACCCTTATTGTTAAATCCCCATGTCATAACATCCCAGGGGAGGCCACTTCGATCCAGGAACCGCGCCTCCAGCTCAACAGTCCCCAGATCTTTGGTGGATGGGATATCCACGGAAAGGAAATCAACCGGAATATTAACGTCCGTTGGCATAATGGATGTAAAAGCTCCATTCACGCCGATCTGGAAGGCTCTTTTGTAGCTATGCACATTGTTAATATAACTGCGGGCATAATCGAGGTACTGTCCTTCCTGGAAGGTAACGAAGCCATTGTAAACGGTATTGGCCCCGTACAAAGGCCTTACGTTCGTGCCCACCGCCCTCGCAAAGCTGGAGAGCCCCTGCCTGTTATAATCGGAATACACTGACCATATATCGCCGTCGATCCATACCCCATCAAGGCCATAAGCCCCCAACTCTTTCAACTGTGGTATAAATACAGAGTCTTTATAGGGACTGAATATGGATACATTCTTTTTGTCCATTTCCCCAGACTGGTCCTGCCTGCCCCAGGCGGGATGCCGGTTAATAGCTTCGGCATCTATTATCCCCGAAACGTGGGCATATAATCCGATCCCGAGGCTGCTGGTGATGTCCCTGTAAAACTTCAGCGGATCCCCGGTGATTGCAGGATGGTAGCCCACCCGAGTAGGATAGCTGGAAACACCGTTATGCCCCTTTGCATCCACTTCTATAAAATCGGGTTTTATGGACAAAAGGAACTGCCGGGTAGCATCCCCGTTTAATCCTTTACCAATATTCTGATCATTCATGGTTGCATGGAAGTCAAAATGCAGCCCAAAAAAACTGTCTCCCCTTTTCGGTATTTTCGTTTGTGCGCATGAAATATGCGCGTGCACCCCGAAGGCCGCGATCAGTAGTATGAGGCTTTTCATTGAACCGGTATTTCAGTTTTTTTTAAAACAAACATCTTTTTGTTATATTCAACGAAAGTTATGTATGGTAAAAAAAATATGAGTATCTGGAGCAGATAGAAGAAGTTCTCGTAAAAATACATTCTCATGATATCCTGCGTTTTCGCGCACAGGAGTAGTACAAATATTAAACCAACAAAGTTTCGGTAGACTCTTAAATAGTTAATAATAAAATAAATAAATCCGATGATCAAAGGGGATATGAAGCCGAAAGGCAGCCCTCCATAGAAGATGGCCTCCGTTGCAATATTCCCCGCAAGGCCAAATCCCAAGTCGAGATGTTCGGATAGCTCCTCCCCATACCACATGCCGTCAGGAATGTCAAACACCTTGTTACTAACTCCCCCAGGCAAAATCTTCATAAATGCTATTGCAAAATGTTGAAAAAAAGAACCTTGCAGTTTAGGAGTATCTATGATATATGCTGTAGTGACCCTGGTGTTACTGAACTCAGCTCCGGCCATATAAAGCGACCACCAGAAATTGTTTAGGTCAGCACGCTGGAACAGACCGATGAGGATCATTAAGAATACGCTTATTACCGCATATTTTAAATATAGTTTTTTCGTGATTAGAACAATGTTGATATAGCAGAATACAAACACCATAAAGGTCATCGTTCTGCCCCCATGGGAAAAATCCATTACGCAAATAAGCGCCAGAGGAAGAAGGTAAATTAGCTTTCTTCTTTGCCATACTACCACGGTGGTGACCCCGAACATGATGTAATTGAGAATGGCCAGCTTGTATCGCGACTGCACCGTGCTGTGAAATAACCCCAGAGCCTCCTCCCTGTTACCCCTCACAGCCCATACAGCCGGAACGTCTTTCAACAAAATGAAGAGATAAAGTAAGGTAAGCAAGGCATATACAAAAAGACTCAGCTGATATACGCCTATATACGCACGATTACCTGTAAGCTCTACTTTCGCATCCTTACTACATAGGTAATAAACAAAGAAAACCAGTACATGCCACTGGCATACCAGCTGCGAAAGCTCGAAAGAGCGTTCCGATATGGGCAGGGAATATACATCGTAAATAACATAACGGATATAGAAATTGGGAATTAACAGGTAGAGGAATGCAAAGAGTAGCAGGTAGAGCAAGGGGTTCAGGATAGCCCCTCTCGGATTCTTGCTTATCCTGTAAAAAAGCGCGATAGGAATTGCTATAAAAAGCGCTAATTGCATACTTCTTAATATTATAATTATGGGTTACTTGGATGTTGTAGCAACCGTAGTGTCCGACAGCATATGCAGCAACCAATTCCGGAGTGAATGTTTTTCCATCCTTTCCAGCCATGCTTCTGAAGGTCCGGATATAGCCTTTACAAATGCGCTGTCAAATGGCTCCTGCTTATTCAAATCACATAATGCTATCATATTGCCGTTATAAAAATCCGTTTGCTCGATCCAGGGATTCGTTGTCAACAGCTTCTTCCCTGCGCCCAGTACTTCAAATGTCCTCATGGTTAAACCAGTTTGGCCCTTTTGCGGTAAATCAAGTATTACATTGGCCTGGCTATATAATGCCAGAATATCACCGGGATTCAGTTTTCTGAACCTTACATTGGTGAACCGCCGGCCTCTTATCCAGTGTTTAAGAAAAGATGCGAACGGCATATATACATAATAATAGAACGTGATGCCGTTTTCCCTGCAGTATGCAGCCGCTTTCTGCAGCATCTCATACCTTTCAGGATGCAGCGAGCCTACATGGAGCAGATCATACTTTTTAACAGTATTCCATTGGGTACGCAGCTCCTTATACCTTTCGAGGTAAAACAGCGGATGGTAAGACAACCTGGGGGTCTGCCTGCAATCATTAAAGTCAAATGAAAAGCACTTATCAAAATATTCCAGCAGGTGAAAGTAGGGATACAGCCGGTTTGAATCCCACTGGTATGTTAGCAGGCAGGCATTCTTATGGCCGTTCCTCAGTTCTTTCAGAAAACCGGCGTTTATTATGGCGCTGCCGATGATGAGCACATAATCCAGTTGCATGCCTTCGGTACGCTCAAGGATCCGGGTAAGATATTTCTCTGCTATCCGTGCATACCATTTCGGCGAGTAATTCCTGACAATCCTCGCCAGCAGGTTATAGGGGCGTTCCGGCACCCAGGTAACCGTTGCTCCCATGCCTTCCAGCTCTTTCTTCATTTCAGAAGGGTAATCGAACATCCTTGGCAATATCAGCAATACGCGCTTTCCTTTGAACATAAACTGTTACTGTTTCAGTAAACCCCTGGTTTTCATTTCCTGTAAAGACTCTTCATACCTGTTGCCCACGATCTCCATTTTATTCACCCAGCGGCAAAACTCTGACAACCCGCTGAGCAGGTCCCACTTTGGCTTAAATCCAAGTTCCCGCTCAATTTTGGAAAGGTCGGCATAATTATGCCTGATGTCGCCTATCCTGTAATTACCGGAAATGGTAAGCGGCACCTCGGTTTGATATATCTGCATAAGGCTGCGGGCTACCGTAAGCACGTCGGTGGCAACGCCAGAGCCAACATTGAACACCTCGTTATCTGCTTCCGGCTTTTCAATACCAGCCACTGTAGCCGCAACAACATCCTCAATGTATACAAAATCACGGCTTTCCTTCCCGTCTTCAAAGATATTAAGGCCTTTTCCGCTTTTTATCAATGTAGAAAAGATGGATAATATTCCTGTATAAGGGTTTCTCAGTGACTGGCCCGGGCCATAAACGTTCTGGTACCGGAAGCCCACTGCGGCAATACCGATGGCAGGTGCCAGGGTCATGATCATCTGTTCCTGTACCTGCTTGGTGATCCCGTATAAAGAAGTGGGGTGTATCTTTGAAGATTCATCCGTAGGTCGTAGCTCCAGCGGTGTAGTCGCTCCTTTATATTTAACCTCGAATTCACCTTGCCTGAGATCTTCTTCCTTTCTCGATCCGGGATACACAATGCCCAATTCGCTGCTAAAATATTTTCCTTCACCATAGATTGCCCGTGAAGAAGCGATCACGATCTTTTTTACCTGGTGCTTGCCGTTGGTGAGTATATCCAACAACAGCGCCGTTCCACCTATATTTACATCAGTATACCGTTCTATTTCGTACATAGACTGGCCGGTCCCGGTTTCTGCAGCCAGATGCACTACTACCTCCATACCTTCCAGGGCTTTGCCCAATATTTCCCTGTCAGTTACATCTCCAAGAATGAATTCGATAGCCGGATTAGCTAGTAGCTTCCGGAAGCTTGACGACGTGGTGGCCGGGTCATCACCATGCACCTGTGCCGACAAATTATCAAGAATCCTTATTTTATGCCCGCGCTCCAGCAGTTTTATGGTCAGTTCAGATCCTATAAATCCTGCACCTCCCGTTATCAAAATTTTTTTCATTACCTGAAAATTTAGCCTCGTTTAAATAAAAGTGCCGTCAGCACTGGTCTTATGCCATTGATTGGAGTGAACATCAAATCTTTGTACTATTACAGCGGGGTTACCAACCATTACGCTGAAATCGGGGTATTCCCCTGCCCGTACCACGGAATTTGCGCCTACCACGCAATGTTTTCCAAGTTTTACACCCGGCAAAATAATAACATTATTATATATTTTACAATCTGGTCCTATCTCCACTGGCTGTACTTCAAGAGGCTGGTACTCAGGGGCTATACTAATATCAGTATAAGGGTGGTTTATGTCGGTGATCGTAACATTAGTAGCCATAGCCGTATTGCCCCCGATCTCGATCCTTGCGGCGCAGGTAATATGGGCATTTTGCTGGATGCTCACATTATCATTAATAATAATCCTTGGAGTGAACTGCCTGTCCATATAACGATCTATTCCCTGTATCCGGCAATTAAACCAGATCTGCACATTATCGCCAATAGCTACGAATTCGGGCGTAAAGAAGATCGGACGGATGATAAAGCTCTTTTTACCACATTCCAATAAGAAGAGTCTGTACCAGAATTGAGTCTTAAAGCGATGCCCAAGATATTTTATCCGTTGAAGCACGCTATATACCGAACCGCTGAAAAAATACATCTCTGTCGTTTTGGGTCATTAATATTATTTGAATTCTCCTACATTGGTTCTGAGGAAGCCTATATCATTCTTATAGTCACATCCCAGCACGTAGAACGCCAGGCCCGAGAAAAGCATCAGGGCCAATGTTTTCAACGCAATGCTGCTCATAAGGCCCAGTCCGTGCAAACCTGCATCGAACAAATATGGAGAAACACATGTAATCGCGATCAGTAAAACCTGCGGAACAACCATCTTGTTCCTCACCTTTGCAAAGCTATGCTCTATGATATTTGCCGTCAGCCCGGCACATATAGCCGCAACAGCAGCTCCGGTGTAACCCATAATAGGAATCAGCAAAAAGTTCAGGCAGATGGAGATGACCGCTGATATCACAATTGCCAGTGAAAGTACCTTCTGCTTCTTCTGCGCTACCAGTAAGGTACTTAAATATACATTGATCCCCGCGATGATAACAGATACTACCATTACGGGCACCACTTTATAGCCTGTGCGGTAGGCCTCGGAGGTGGCTACCAGGAAAACCTCCCTGCTGAAGATAGAAATGGCGAACCCGCCGATGAACACCATTAGCATATAGTATCTGTAAACACGCAGGTTAAGATCTTCGAAATGGGGCGACATATACTCTTTGAATAGGATAGGCTCAAATGTTTTATACAAGGCCTGTACTATCACATTCAATGCCAGCGCCAGTGTAAACGCCACAGAATAGATACCTATATCGCCTAGGGTAACGAACCTTTCAAGTATCACCCTATCGCTGATGGTGATTACCAGGTAAGACAGCCCGCCAGGTAGCAAAGGCAGCGAGAATCTCAGTGCATCCCTTACACGGGAAAGGTTAAGCTCAAATTTGCCATAACGGTAAACGATGACAATATATATGACCGCATATGGTATATTAACGATCAGCCTGGCATAATAAGTACCCAGCAGGCCCATTTGGCCCACAGAGATCAGCAGGTAGATCAGCAAGTACTGCAGGGCGATCCTGGATACGCTGAGGTAAAAGAAGCGCTTCGCATCTCCCCTTACCCTGTAAATTACCTGCGGGATGATTGACACAACGTCAAAAAAATTGTTGATCAGCGCCAGAAAAAAGAAGGGATAGAAGGGAATATCTACATGAAATACACGCAAAGCAGCCGGTATGATCGCAATCTCAATAATGATCAGTAGGGCATTGAATGTACTAATAAATACAAATATCCCTCCAAGCAACCGGCGCCTTTCGATATCGTCGTTTACCAGGAAATAGTTGCGCAGCACATATGTATTCAGCGACAGGGTGGCGACAACGAACAGAAATGACATCACGGCCGCTATATAACTGTTTATACCGTACTCTGAAGTTGACAGGTATTTTGTAAGAACGGGTAATAATAGAAATGCCAATATCCTCGGAATTATTTCACCAAGTGAATAGAAGATCGTTGCACCTAATATTTTCTTTCCTGATAAGTTCACGTATTAATCCTTGATCTGTTTTAAAAAAGCATTGACTACATCGCTGTCAAAATCACCGAAAAATATATCGCCCCCTAAAGGGGTATCTATAAAATTTTTCTCAAACGCCGCCTTGAGCTCCTTTCCATTTGCCACCTCATAAACATTGGGCATTGTAGTGATCAGTCCTTCAGTGCGCTCACTGGCGCCTGTATAAATAATACCGATGCGCCTCATATGCAATGCCTCATAGACGGCAGTTGACTTAATCACCACCACGGCGCTGGCCATGCTGATCAGCTCGTGCATATTTTGTTCCCTGCTAATTACCTTCACATTGTCGTGTCCTTTAAACGCTGTCTTGTAAAGGTCCTCTTCATGAAACTGGTTGGGGTGCAGTTTAAAATAGACAGGTGTAGTTTTATTGTACTGCAGGAAATCCATCACAAGCGCTTTCAGGTCCTGTCCATAAACATCGGCGCTGACAACCACAAGCCCAGCGCCCTGCTGGGAGCCGGCTGTTACGTACCGGCTGTTATACAGCGCAGTATTGCCTGCTGGTATCACCTGCCTTACCGGGTAATTCAATGACCGGGTCCAGTATTCGGAAAAAGTAAAGAAGTAGAGGGGTAGGTACAGCTGGGACGGCAAATAGTCGATGTCCTTGCTGTAATTATATGCAATATGCTCCGGCTCTATCAATCCATGCTGAAACTCTATGACCGGTATATGCAGATCGCGGGCCGCGGCAAACAATCCTTTCTGTATGCCATTCTGCGTAATGAACACAGCACGGGCCTGTTTTCTCTTAAACAGCCATTTGTAATAGGCATATTCTATTCTAAAATATTTTACAAGTTGGTTCAGCCTTTTGCCAGACAAATTATGGCTGTCAAACCGTCTGCTGATAAGCGCAAGCAGATCGCTGTAGTCTTCATTCCGAAGGAACCAGGCGATGAACCGCCGGAATATAACGATCCTGTTATAAAGATAGCGCTTATAGGCGCTCCTGTGTCTATCCCTTTCAAAATTTTCCAGGATTAGCGCATCATTACGAAGCAGCGCCAGTGTATCTTCAGCATGCTGGTCATAGAAAAGCCCTTCCTTTGTTCTATTCCTGGAGGCAGTAAAGAAAATGTATTTATACTTTCCGCGGAACAGGTGGCCTGACAGCGACAACAGGTCGGAAAGCAACGAAAGGTATGCTGATGCAGTTCTTTTAATGGGAGGATCTGTAATAGCTTTTCCTCTTAGAAGGCCAACATATACCTCGTACCTGATAATGTCCCAGATATAAATGCCCTCTTTATTCTTTCTGGCGAACAGCTCGTTTTCCTTTTCAAAATGAAAAAAAGCTTTCCAGTCAAATTCTCTTTTATCACTCATTATACAGCTTTATTTCCCTGCTATTACTTAAGATAAATTCAGCCCAAAGCCAATCGAGCGGGGTGTCGATGTCAACGGATGAAACTTTGTCCATTACATACTTCCGGATCTTCTCGAACTGGCCAAGGTTCTTTTTCAATAACGAAGCTATGTTGATCACATAGATAGCCCCGTTATATGCGTATACCGGCGGACAATCCTGGCGACGAGTATAGTTTCCCGGTTTGGAACGCCGTAGATAGCCCTCCTCGTTCTGTTCGAAAAGATTGAAATAGGGGTTGTCATGCACTTCGGTTACAGACACCACCATATCGATATCGCCTGCAGCGTAGTAAACGTCTATAGCTTCTTTTACCTGTCTGGCAGACCGGAACGGGGATGTAGGCTGCAGCAGTACCAGCGTATTGTAGTGTATTCCCTTTGCTTTGTAAAACTCTACAGCATGGAGCAGCACCTCGTAGGAGCCGGAATTATCGCGTGCAAGAACTTCAGGCCTTAGAAAGGGTACCGCTAGCCCATATCGTTCCACCACATCCCTGATTTCGGTAGAATCAGTGGAAACGCAAATGTGTTCATCAGACGTCAATTCCTTTGCAACATCTACTGTATAGCCAATAAGCGGTTTATTCCCCAGCAACCGGATATTCTTACCGGGAACGCCTTTTGAACCACCCCTCGCCGTTATAATGAACAACGTATCGTTTGTTGTCATAAGTTCAAGTGTTTAATATCCTCCTGCGCTTTCCTGTAATCCTCCATCCTTCCTATATCAAGCCAATAGCCAAGGATAGGGAATGTTATCAGTTTTTTGCCGCTATTTATAACCTCCTCCATGAGGTCCGTAACATTAAAGAATTCGTTAGGAGGAATATGTTCGAGTAGCTCTCTTTTCAACAAATAGATACCTGCGTTTGAATAGTAGGTGTATCGTGGTTTTTCCTTCAGTGATTTAACACAGTTGTTCCCATCTACCTCCATCACTGCATACGGAATATCCACGTGATAGCTGGTCGCGGCTACTGACATGTCTGCATTGCTTTCAACAAAATCCCGGTAAAACTCCTCAAAATCTATATTGGTCAGGATATCGGAGTTCATAATAAGGATGTGCTGCTGCTGAAAATCATTCACCAGGCGCAAAGCACCAACCGTGCCCATGGGAAAGTTCTCTTCTATATAGCGAATGTTTACGTTCTTCTCGCCGCCGTCCCCGAAATAATTCCTGATCTGGTGTCCCAGGTAGTTAATACTGAGATGTATATTGCCAATACCAAATTTGATCAACCGGTCTATATTATGTTCGATGATCGGCTTATGCCCCACTTTCAGCAGCGGCTTTGGAACATCCTGTGTAAGGGGTAGCAGGCGCTGGCCTTTGCCTCCGGCCATTAACACCGCTTCTACGGGTAGCAACTCCTGGTACTGGCTGAGGTCAAGTACATTGCATAAGTGCATCTGCTCATCTACAACGGGAACAAACCGGATGTTCCGCTGCTTCAGGTATTTTACTTCTTCCGAAGCAGGCTGGCCGGTGTTGAAATAACGGCAGGAAAAGTTACAAACCTTGCCTATTGGCTCATCCACGCTGATGCTCCTGAGTAAGCCCCTCCTGATGTCCCCGTCTGTAACAGAGGCTCGCAGGTGTTGCTCATCATCGATAACAAATAATACAGCATTCACAACTCCCAGATGGTCCAGTTGAAGCATTGCCTGCTTAATGGTAGCCGTATCACTAATCAGATATGGTTTCCAGTCCTGCATTTATAGATCGTAAAATTGTTTTTTAATGTTTTTTACTTCGCCGCAAGCCAGCAGCGCCGCCACAATGCGTTCTGTTGTTTTCCCATCTCCATAAGGGTTCCTCGCATCCGCACAAATCCTGGCGAAGGCGGGCGAAAATGCCTGTTCAATACCCGCCACTATAGCCGCGGCGTTCGGCTGCACATTGATAACACTGTCCGAAGCGATCCTGCCCTTCTGACGGTCGCCGATATTAACGGTTGGTATGTTAAAGGAAGGCACCTCTACAATTCCGCTGGACGAGTTACCGATCACCGCCTTCACATGTGGTATGAGCGACAGGTATCGTTGCTGGCCCAGCGAATGATAAGCGAAGAAATGGCCGGGGTGCCGTTTTACTGCATCCTGGATCATGTCTATAATGATCCTGCCGTCAGCATCTGAATTAGGATAAGTAATGATCACCTGTAAATCATCAAAATGCAGCAGTGCGTCAGTAAGCGCTTTGAATTGCTCACCGGCAGTATTTTTCTCCAGGGTAACCGGATGATAGGTAACGAGCACCGTAGGGCGCGACAGGTTGACATTCAGCGACTGTTCGAGCGCAGCAATAGAAAGCCGCGGCATATTGACGATATTGTCTATGCCTATGGCGCCTACATTAAATACTCTCTCCGGCGCTTCCCCCAGTTGGATCACCCTTTTCTTATACGTTTCAGTTGCAGTAAAATGGAGGTACGACATTTTTGTAATGGCGTGCCGAAAAGCTTCATCTGTAGCCCCTTCGGTAGTTTCTCCTCCGCTGATATGGGCAATCGGCCGCTGGGCAAGGAAAGCGGCCGATGCGGCGCCAAACGCTTCGAAACGGTCACCCAATATGATCACCCAATCGGGGTTCAGCGAAGCAAAAGCGTCTGCATACCCGATCATTCCCACGCCAACAGATTTCGCTATGCCTGCAGCTGTATCACTCGAGAGCAGCATATCCACTTTAGCATCTATGGTGAAACCATCTGCTTCTATCTGTTTATAGGTGAGACCAAATTCGGGAGAAAGATGCATACCGGTAACCAACAGCTGCAGCTGCAGCGCCTCGTTCTGAACGATAGCCTTCATGAGCGGCTGCAGCAGTCCATATTCTGCGCGTGTACCGGTTACTATACATATCTTTCTCTTCATAGCTCTATCAGCTCATCTGTTTGAAAATCCCGCTGTGCCTTCTGCCCCAACACCTTAAACCATTGCATAGGATTGATACCGTTGCCCGGGCGTTTAACAGTGATGTTATCTTTTGTGAACACCTCTCCTGCTTTAATGTCTGCAGCGGCAACAATGCTTTTACGGGCAATGATCTTATTCTTGCTTTCAGAATTGGACGGCACTTTGTTGCCACTGCCCAATGCTTTTTCAATATTGCGTATAGCACTTACCATCGCCTTCAACTCCTGCGGACTGAGGGATGCTGCATGATCAGGTCCCTCCATATTCTTGTCTATAGTATAGTGCTTTTCGATGATGCGGGCACCCAAGGCCACGGCAGCCACAGGGGCTTCAATACCCGGGGTATGATCTGAATAGCCGATCTGTACGTCACATTCCTTTGCTATGGTTTGCATGGCAAGCAGATTGGCGTCCTCAAACGGGGTCGGGTATTCAGTATTGCAATGCAGCACCACAACGTTCTCTTTCTTTGCGCCATGCTGCAGCAATACGTTCAGCGCCTCCTTTATCTCGCTCATGTCGGTCATACCGGTAGACATGATGAGATGTTCGAAATTCTGCGCCATTTCTATGAGGTAGGGCATATTCACCACTTCTCCGGATGGTATCTTACCATAAGATATGCCCAGTTCTTTCAGAAAGGCAATACTGGGAAAATCAAACGGGGTGGACAAAAACATAATGCCCTTTGTATCTGCATAACGCTTCAGTTCTACAAACTGATCAAAAGACAGCTCTAGCTTTTTAACCATATCAAGCTGGCTTTCGTTAGCGCCGGTGCTTTCTTTCTGGTAGGCCGCCTTTTCGGCAAATTTTGATATCCCTTTTTCAGCAATAAAGGTTTGGAACTTCACAGCGTCTGCTTTAGCTTCCGCTGCAATATCAATGAGTTGTTTGGCGAGGTTGATATCACCATTGTGGTTTACACCTGCTTCAGCTATTATAAATACATTTCTCATCTTCTTGTTTTTAGCGTTCTATTTTTTACGCTTGTTATTGATCTTTTCTACCACATTAACCCAATTATCACAAGTGACAGCGCGGTCATCGATCCATACATCTCCTATTGGTTTCCCTAGTATCAGCTGATGATAAGGTACTTCGTGCCTTTTAAGCCAGTCAACAGTCATTTCGTATTCCATCCATGTTCTTGCAGAATATATAATGATAGTATTTCCTTCATTATACAGTTTAGTAATGCTTTCTATTGCGCCGGGCAGCGGTTTGGCCATACTACGGCTAAACTGCCGCTCCTCAGTACAGATAGTGCCGTCGAGATCAATTATTATTTGCATAAAAGTAAAATTCCCTGAATGCTCTCACCATTAATAAATTTTCAGACCAGTTACTACAGGGCTCATTAGGTATGCCTTCATAATCGTTCAGCAAATATTGCACCATATCAGCCCCTGCAGCAATAGAAGTAAGCACCCCGCCACCAAACCTCGGATTGATCTCCATTACAAACACATTACCGGAAGCCCTTTCCTTCAGGAACTGTATGGTAACAGGTCCCTTGAAATGCCCTTCCACCAAGATGCGGCGGGCAATTTCCATGATCGTACTGTCTTTTTCTGTAATAGATTTTACCGCTTCGCCACCGCTTACCTCAAGTCGCTTGCGGGGCACAGAGGCTACCACCTTTCCGGTTTTATCTATGTAACAGTCTACTGTATACTCATCTGCATGTATGAATTGCTGCACCAGGTAATCATCTTCATTGTGCTGCTGCTTAAACCCGGTATAGGCATTTTCATCGTTCAATATCAATAACCCTTTGGAAGCAGAACCAAACCGGGGCTTTGCGATCAGCGGCCACCGGTCAAAACTGTTGGCCGGCACAGGAAACTGTTTAGATATAAACCAGCTGTTCGCTGCTACCTTATCGAACATGATCTTGCAGATCTCCTCACCGCTTACCGGGATAAATGTTCCCGGGCTTTCATGCGCCAGCCTGGATGCCAGCACAATAGCGGGATCTACAAAAGGCAACACCATATGTATATCATTCGTTCGTATTGTTTCCAGTAAATGCGGAAGTATGTTGGTATCCTTCCACTTCAGGCCAGTAATTATTTTTGCTACCGCAGCAACAGGCACATATCCATCCAGCTCATACGAAAAAATATTAACGGTCAGTCCCCGCTCCTGGCCTCTCTTAATAAAGTGCTCAGCCAGCGATACCCGCTTGCCCCCCCCCAAAAAAAGTATATTAAGTGTTCTGTCTCCCATTTTTTTGATTTTACCGGTTACTAATCAATCTTCTGCATACCTTACACTGCTGGGGATATTCACCACACGCTCTTCGAGCCAGGCGGCATTAGTCAGCGGTGCATGCTGACAATGGGCGTACATTGGCAGTTTATTCATCAGGCGCCAGATAGGTCTTGTCATTACCTTTTGTTCGTTACTCATTTGCAGGAAAACCTGCTGTTGCTGATGATCGGGAAATACGAGTGCATTCAACCAGTAGTTCGCCTTTCCTTCTTTGATTTCCCTTACAAACTCAATATCCGTATCTCGGAAAAATGCCGCATACATCATCGCCAGTTCTCTTTTATTGATGACAAAGGCTTCCAGTTGTTCCAGCTGGGCGCATGCCAGTGCTGCGTTAAGATTAGGCATACGGTAGTTGTAGGCTACTTCGTCATGCACAAACTCCCAGGCATGAGGTATTTTGGCAGTTGTTGACAGGTGCTTTGCTTTTACTGCTATTTCTTCATCATCCGTTACCACTGCTCCGCCACCACCGCACGTAACCGTTTTGTTACCGTTAAAGCTAAAAGTGCCTATACGACCGAAGGTGCCGGTGTGCCTGCCTTTGTAAAAGCTACCCAAAGATTCCGCCGCATCTTCCACCAGTGTAATATCGAACCGCCTGCAAATGGCCGCCACTTCGTCAATCCGCAAAGGCAGCCCAAAGGTGTGCATAGGCAGGCACGCGGCCAAACGGCGGCCGGTGGTCTTATTTACCGGCTTCCCGTTCTCATCATAAGTTACGTGCTCCTCCAGGAAAGCCTGCAAGGAAGCAGGAGAAAGCCCCATAGTGTCTTTATCCACATCAACAAATACAGGTATGGCGCCCGCATGGCTGATCGCATTGGCAGTAGCAACAAATGTAAGCGGTTGTGTGATCACCTCATCCCCTTGCCCCACTCCAGCCAGTACAAGGGCCAGGTGAAGAGCCGTGGTGCCGTTCACCGTTGCAACAGCGTACTTTGCACCGGTGATCTCCGCCATCATTTCTTCAAACTTGGTAACATAAGTGCCAACGGAGGAGACAAAAGTTGAGTCGATCGTATCGGCTACATACTTTTTCTCGTTGCCCTTAAAGCAGGGCACATGCAGCGGAATAAAACCTTCCTGGTTGTTAAAAGTCTGCCGGATAAATTCGATAATGCTTTCGGATCTCATATGATCTGCTAAATATTATAGATATCTGCTTTATAACTGCGCAGATTGTCTTCGCTTTTAAACCAATTGATTGTCTCTTTCAGCCCGTCTTCGAGGCTATATTGCTGTACCCATGATGTATGTTTGCTGATCTTCTCCCTTGAGCCATACAGCCGGAACACCTCGCTCTTTTCAGGGCGAAGACGGACAGCTTCCTGTATAATGGAAGCAGCAGGATTAATAAGCTTTATAAGGTTGACTGCGAGATCACCTACGCTGATCTCGGATTGTGTGGCAATATTACAGTCATGCCCGATCAGGCTGTCTGATTTTGCGATCTCTACAAAACCGTTGGCAGTATCCTTTACGTACACAAGATCTCTGGTGGGTGTGGTATCGCCAAGGCGTATCTCCGTTTTACCGTTCAGCAACTGGGTAATAATGGTGGGGATCACGGCCCTGGCCGACTGCCTTGGGCCAAAAGTATTAAAGGGCCTTACAATGGTGAGCGGCAGGTCAAAACTGCGGTAAAAGGATTCGGCAATGCAATCAGCTCCTATCTTGGATGCAGAATAAGGAGATTGCGGCTGTCGTGGATGGTTTTCATCAATAGGTATGTAAGTAGCGGTGCCATACACTTCGGAAGTAGAGGTCACCAGCACCCGTTCTGTGCCCAGATCTTTTGCCGCCTGCACAATATTCAGGGTTCCCTTGACATTGGTATCTATATATGAATCCGGGGAATGATAGCTAAAGGGGATTGCGATGAGCGCTGCGAGATGGAACACCACGTCAACGCCTTTCATAGCGGTGCGTACCCCGTTGGGGTCACGTATATCACCTGCAAAGATCTCGATGGCAGTCAGTTTATCTTTCGGGAAAGTATCCAACCATCCCCAGCTGTTAAAGGAATTATAGTTGACAAATGCTTTAACATGACAGCCTTCATCCAAAAGCTGTTCTACAAGGTGGCTGCCAATAAAACCGTCAGCACCTGTGACTAATACTTTCTTATTCGCTAGCTTCATTTCCTATATTAAGACAATTATTATATATAAACATTAAGCACGGGAGAGCTGCCCCCACCTTCAGGCTCTATCCATGATCATTCGGTACAACCTTCTTGTAATGAGCACCACCACTATCATAAAGCCGCCTGCAAAGCCACCCAATACCAGACCTTTCAACCTCCCGAATTTCTTTTTCTCCAGCGGAAGGATAGGGGAATCCACTATCTGGATAACCGGTATTTCCTGCGCCATAGACATCTTACTGAGTTCCAGATTTTTGATCACTTCGGAGTACATGGTTTGCAAAACCATCTTATCTCTTGTCTGCACTTCAGTACCTACATTGGCTTGCTGCCGGGCTGGATTCAAGTTCACATCCTTTGTGACAGCCAGGGAATAGGTTTTACGGTTAAGCAGCAACTCCAGGGAATCAGCCGCTAACTGCAGCTTGTCAACGTTCACTTTGGAGCGTTTTATTTTGGTAAACACATAAAAATCGGTTGCTTCTTTTACAAGCCGCTCAACAAACGCTTTTGAAAATTTCTCATCCAGGGAAGTGCAGCTCACGGAAATAAAGCTCAGTTTCTTATCCAGCTTTTTTACTTCGAGATTTTTCTTGAGGATACTTCCCTGTATAACATTCAGCACACTATCCTGTTTCAGAGTGAATTTTGAACGGTCTTGCCCCAGCGGGAAATGAAGGCCCTTCAATTCGGGTTTACTCTCAAATTTTTTGTCGAGCTCACTGAATTCAAGATAAAGATCTGCCAGGCTTTTCTCTTTCCCCTCCACTATTACCGGTGACAGCAGCGTTTTTTCTATCATCAACCTTGACTTCAGAAACTCTATGATGTTGTCACCTTCAAATACGCCGCTGCCGGAACCTCCACCCAGATCAATCCCAAACTGGCTCGCAAGCCCCATATACGCAGATAAAGGATTTGATTTGCTATCTTCCAGCACAAAAGTAAGCCCCCCTATATAGCTCGGTTTCTTCAGGAGAGCATACGTAAGCCCCAGGCCAGCCCCGGCAAGGCCGCATATTACAATTACCAGCCACTTGCTCAGCAGAAATCTCCACCAGTCCTGAAACTTTAATATCAGGTCCTTTATAGTTATCTCCTCTTCGCTCGTTGAGGTATACTGTTTCTCGTCTGTCATTATAATTGTGGTCTTATCTTTTAACTTTTACAACCTTGCATCCACCAGCTCCCTGTTCAGGAACGCTTTGGTATCATATATTACAGCGTTCGGGCTGCGTTTCAACCCCGTGTAATCTATCATTTCAAAAGGAGCATGGGCCACCGCCAGGATGATCGCGTCAAACTGCCCCTGCGGCTGGGGCAGCAGGGATACCCCATATTCTGATTGCACTGCTGCGGCATTGGCGAAAGGGTCATGCACTTCCACCTTTAACCCAAAATCCACTAGTTCACGGTAGATGTCGATCACGCGGGAATTACGGATATCCGGACAGTTCTCCTTAAACGTAATACCAAGTATAAGAGCCCTGGCTCCTTCTATTTTATGGCCTTTCCTGACCATAAGCTTGATAACCTTATTGGCTACAAACATGCCCATATTGTCATTCACCCGGCGGCCTGAAAGTATAACCTGGGGATGATATCCCAGTGCTTCCGCCTTATGGGCAAGGTAATACGGATCTACACCAATGCAATGCCCTCCAACAAGGCCGGGTTTATATTTCAGGAAATTCCACTTGGTTGCTGCGGCTTCGATCACATCCGTGGTATCAATCCCCATCCTGTCAAATATCAACGCAAGCTCGTTTACAAAGCTAATATTTACATCTCGTTGGGCGTTCTCTATTGCCTTGGAAGCTTCCGCTACTTTTATGCTGGGCGCTTTATACGTACCGGCAGTGATAATACTGCCGTACAGGCGGTCTACCAAGTCGGCTATCTCCGGGGTAGAGCCCGAAGTCACTTTCTTGATCTTCGTAAGCGTATTCACCTTATCCCCCGGATTGATCCGTTCTGGTGAATAGCCGCAATAAAAGTCTGCATTGAACTTAAGCCCCGATCTTTTCTCCAGCACAGGCACACAATCTTCCTCCGTGCACCCCGGGTATACAGTAGATTCGTAGATCACCAGGTCTCCCTTCTTCAGGACATTTCCCAGCATAGCAGTTGCCTGCAATAGAAGCCGCAGATCGGGCGTTTTGAACTGATTAAGCGGAGTAGGCACTGTAACGATATATACAGTGCAGGCTTTCAGGGAAGCCTGATCGCTGGAAAACAACAATCCCTTCCCGCTGCCGTTCTTTCTCTGCTGCATCACCTCCAGCAGCGCTGCTATGTTGGCTTCCTGAGTATAGTCCTCTCCTCGGCTCAACTCCGCGATCCTGTCTGCATCGATATCAAAGCCTAATACGTCGTATTTCTTGCCAAATTCGATCGCCAGTGGCAATCCTACATAGCCCAAGCCAACCACGGCTATTTTATGAGGCGAGAGACCCATTGGCATTCTGTTTATTTGATCCTATCTAATAATGTTACAATGATCAACGCAACAGAGGCCAAGCCGCTAGCCAAGCCAATGGCTTCCTGACTGCTCAGTCCCCTGCGATCCTTCTTGGTAGGAACATATATTTCAGCTCCGGGCTTCACTTTGGGATAGCTGTTAAAGAACAGCACCTTACGCGTGTTCTTTACCTCTCCGTTAGCATACACGATATAGCTCCGTCTTTTCAGGGCCGAAGTAGTAAAGCCGCCTGCACCACGGATATAGTCCCTGAAGTGGATGCTTTTTTCGTAGCGCACTTTCTTCGGGAAGTAAATTTCACCAAACACCTGTACGGTCTGTAATTTCTTAGGAACTTTAAGAATATCACCTTCTTCCAGCAGCAAGTCGTATTTAGAGCCGGGATTCTTTAATATCAGATCAAGATTGATGCCTAGTAGCTGTTCCTTACGTTCCATAGCACTTTTTAACCTCACTATATCTGAACTGTCCTGCATCTTATTATAAAACACTTCCAGTTTATTGGTGAGATAAGCACTATCGGATTCATTTACAAATGTCTTGCGTAAAAGCACTGCTCCTTCAGGATAAGCTTCTGGTCTCAGGCCACCTGCCCGTCGTATCACATCGGATATCCGTTCCTGTTTTGAGTTGATAGCATATTGCCCCGGGTATAAAACCTCTCCCCCTATCTGCATGTTGGCCTGCTCTGTATAAGAGGGCGCTTTGCGCACCGTCACCTCATCAAAGGGCTGCAGGGCAAATGCTGCAGCTCCGGGGTTACCGGCCAGGTCAGCGTTGATATCAAACTGCTGGATAATAGCCATGCGGGTATCTGAAGAATCTCCGCCGTTGCGTATACGCCTGGAGATCTCTACATGTTTCAGGGACGCGGCATCTCTCAAACCTCCGGCTATCAATATAAGATCTTCCAGTTGCATACTATCGGCATATACATATTGGCCGGGCTGATTGACCTCACCGTTTATCTTCACCTGGTATAATTCACGAAGGCCCATCTTCGAGTATACAATCACGCTGTCTTCCCGCTCTAAGGCCAATTTTTGGCGGCCGGCTACTGCATCAGCCACGTTAAAACTAATCATGGAGGGTGTATAATCGGCCTGCAGGCGCCTGATAACGCCGCGGGTGAGGGCTGCCTCTTCTTTTACGCCGTCAGCCTTGCGGATCAGATCCCCCACACTCATTCCCTGTTCCAAGGCATAATCACCGGGATGGAACACGGCCCCGGAAATAGTTACCCGGTTAGTAAAGCGTGTCAGTATGGAATCTATGAAAAACTGATCACCTGATTTTAATTGGAAACTACCTATCTGGTCAGCAGGTATGTTAATAACCTCGCGCTGTCGGTTATTGACCCTGTTGGCACGGACAATCTCGTGGTAAGCCTTATCTGTGTATCCGCCCGCATAATCCAGTATCTGTTGCAGGCTTTCATTTTCCTTTGCTTCGAAGATAGCCTGCCGTTTCACCTCACCTGCCAGCTCAACCCTTGTTTTGTAGGGGTTAACCTTTACAATATCCTGATCCTGCAAAACAATGTTATTGGTCAGATCCCCCCTCGAAATGAAGTCGTATAGATCAAAAGTAGCCACCGATTGTCCGTTACGGATCACCTGGATATTGCGGAAAGAACCGTTCTCACCGGGGCCGCCCGATACGTATAATGCATTGGCCACAGTGGCCAGACTGGGAAGGCTGTAGGTTCCGGGGCGCTCAATCTCTCCGATCAACAACACCCGTATACTGCGTATGTTGCCAAGTGACACCTGAACAAAGGTATTACCTGTTTTAATACCTCCATAAATGGAGGAGAGCTGCTTGGTAATCCGAACCCGGGCCTCCTCCATGGTAAGTCCATTCACATAAACAGGGCCAAGGTAAGGAATCCGGATATAACCGTCGGGAGTTACCTTCAGTTGATGCTGTACTTCAGAATAACCATATACGTCGATCAGCAGTTCATCATTCGCCGCTATGCGGTAATTAGGGGGAGTTGGCATCCGTAAGTTAGGCTCAAAGGTGAGGTTCTTGTTGCTGAACAACTCTGTACCAAAGATCTTCCTACGGCGAAGCTCCCGCTCATAATCTTCCTTAGTCCTGAGGCGGCGCAGCTTTTCATCCCAGTCGTCGGTACTGTCATTGATCTGTCGGGTTGTTGGCTCAGACTTTTCACCACTTGAATCCTTGCTCACATTATCTTCCAGCTCCTTATCCAGTCCCATTGACTGAATACGCGTTTTCAATTTGCTCACCTCCACATCCGGTATCCCATTCTGCGCCGCATACTCATCCACCTGGTCAAAAGTGATCTTGTTCTTCTTCATCTCGCTTACCAGCTGCCGTATCTGGTCGTCAGACAACTCATCCACCTTTACTTGCTTCAATTGATCCCTGGACATCGTTGCCGTCGGCACCTGTGCCTGGGTAACTCCTATGAACCCAACTAATAAAAACAGCTGTAACAGTAATATTCTCCTGAGCATGAATTCAAAAATGACTTTCTCGATTAATTAACAAAACCTCCATCAACTTATTTCACCCTGCGGGGCATGGGCAAATC
>Ga0102592_1001494_pt1 | contig 25839 bp, 20 predicted proteins | sample AraplaCol_mMF_r2_FD_76861 | JGI IMG/M metagenome (GOLD analysis project Ga0102592, IMG submission 76861) | Arabidopsis root microbial communities from North Carolina, USA - plate scrape MF_Col_mMF_r2 (SPADES assembly) (version 2) | ecosystem: Host-associated > Plants > Roots > Endosphere...
CCTGCAGGTCCTTCAGGTCCAGCAGCAAGAGGCCGTCCTGGTCGGCGACGTGGAAGACCACGGTCAGCACGCCTTCCTGCACGTCGTTCAGCTCGAGCAGCCGCGACAGCAGCAGCGGACCCATCTCGGAGATGGTGGTGCGGATCGGGTGGCCCTTCTGGCCGAACAGATCCCAGAACACCACCGGCGGGGCGGACGGCGTCAGGGTCAGGCCCATGGACGCGGCGCGCTCCAACATCCTGTCGTTGGGCGCGCCGATCGCGCCGACCCCTGACAGGTCGCCCTTCACGTCGGCCGCGAACACCGGCACGCCGGCGTCCGAGAAGGCCTGGGCCATGACCTGCAGGGTGACGGTCTTGCCCGTGCCGGTCGCGCCGGCCACCACGCCGTGGCGGTTGGAGCGATCGAGCCGCTGGGTCACCGGCCCGCCCTGCGCGCCCTCCTGGGCCAGTCCGATGAGGATTTCGCCTTCGCCGATCGCCAGGGTCATACGCCGCGTCCTTCACATTGAGCGCTTAAGCCTAGCCCCGGCCTTGCGCCGCGCCAATCGCCTCGCGCAATGTGGCGCCAGTCTTTTACAGACCGTTCGAGAAAGAGATCCCGCCGATGTCCATCTCCCCGTCGATCACCGGCCGCAACGCCCTGGTGTTCCTGGCGGTCATCGCCGGCGGCGCGACGCTGTACTGGATGCGCGGCATTCTCACGCCCCTGGCCATGGCGGTGTTCCTGGCGGTGATGATCGACAGCTTCGCCCGCGTGCTGGTCGAGCGCCTGCCGCGGTTCCCCCGTAACCTGGCCCTGCCGGCCGCGATCTTCCTGTCGATCGCCATGTTCGCGGCCTCGGTCTGGGTGGTCACCGCCAACGGCGCCAGCTTCGCGGGCCAGATCCGCGATTACGCGCCCCGCCTGAACGAGGTGATCGCCAAGGTCGCCGCGCTGGTCGGGATCAAGGTGGCGCCGACGATCGGCGACCTGATCAACCAGCTCGATCCCAGCAAGTACGCCGGAGCGGCCGCCCAGAGCCTGCAGAACTTCGCCTCCAACGCCATACTGGTGCTGATCTATCTGGGCTTCATCATCGCCTCGCGGCGGGGGTTCAATCGCAAGATCGTCGCGCTCTATCCGCATCATGCCGAGCGCGATGGGGCTGTGCAGCTGTTCCAGCGCATCCGCAACGGGGTCGAGCAGTACCTGTGGATCCAGACGGTCACCGGCCTGATGATCGCCGCCGCCGCCTGGGTGGTGATGATGCTGCTGCGCCTGGACAACGCCCTGTTCTGGGCCTTCCTGATCTTCGTGGCCGCCTACATCCCGATCATCGGCGGGGCGGTGGGCTGCATCCTGCCGCCGCTGTTCGCCCTGGTGCAGTTCCCCGACAGCTTCTGGCCGGCCCTGATCCTGTTCGGCGCCCTGGAGCTGATCTTCTTCGTGGTCGGCAACGTGATCTATCCACGCATGCAGGGCGACAGCCTGAACATCGACCCGACGGTCGTGCTGCTGTCACTGGCGGTGTGGGGCGCGCTGTGGGGCGTGACGGGCATGTTCCTGTCCACGCCGCTGACCGTCGCCCTGATGCTGGTCATGGCCCAGTTCGACGGCACGCGCTGGATCGCCATCCTGCTGTCGGAGGACGGCGATCCCAGCGGTTCGGGCCTGGACCGCAAGACGCCGGGCGCGCCGGGCAAGGCCCCGTCGGACAAAAAAGCGGGTTCCGCGTCGACTTCGCGACAGAAGTCGATCAAGGGGGCTTAACATCCCAGATGGCCTTCCTATCTAGATCCTGTCGGCAGCCCCCCATGCCGGCCCCGCACGACGCAGACCGATTTTCTGGAGCGTCCATGCGGAACCGCCCGCCTCCCCCCGGCGGGCCCGCGCCGCCGGTTCCCCCCAACCGGCGGCGCTTCCGTGTCCGGCCGACCGGGGAATTCATCTCGGTAAGATATTCTGCGCCTTTCCCTGGATACGGTTGAAACCGGGTCCGAAAAGGCTAGGTTGTCGCCAAAAATTCGCGAGGAAATCCCATGGTCGGTGAAAAACTTGACCCCAAGGCCGCCGCCACTCAACCGGAAGGCTTGATTTCGGCCTTCGGCGCGGCGCTGGGGCAGGGGACGCTGACCGCGACGCAGACCCAGTTCGCCGCCCAGGTCCAGGAAGACTGGTCGGCCGAGGAGCTGCCGGGCTTCGATCCGGCCGACGTCGGCCATGCCCTGGTCGATTTCTGGCGGTTTGGCGAGGGCGCTTCCGAACCCCTTGCGATCCGCGTCCGCCCGGCCGTTCGCGCCGACGGGACCGACCTGAAGAGCGACCTGCTGGAGATCGTCCAGCCCGACCGCCCGTTCCTGGTCGACAGCATCATGGGCGCCATCGCCGAGCAGGGCTTCTCGGTGCGGGCCATGTTCCACCCGGTGATCGACACCCCGGATATGGGCAAGGGGGCCGGCCGGCGCTCGATGATCCAGGTCTATCTGGCGCCGGTGGGCGAGGACCGCGAGGCCGCCCTGGTCGAGGGCGTCCGCGACGCCCTGGCCGACGTCCAGGTGGCGGTCGACGACTTCGCCGCCATGAAGGCCCTGATCCGACGCACGATCGACGAGCTGCGCGCCTCCAAGGCCCCGATCCCCGAGGGCGAGCGCGAGGAGGGCCTGGCCTTCCTCGACTGGCTGGAGGGCGACCGCTTCGTGTTCCTGGGCGCTCGGGTCTACGCCTATCCCCGCACGGCCGACGGCGGCTATGCGGCCGAGGAGCCGCTGTACCAACCCGAGGGCAGCCTGGGCGTGCTGCGCGACCAGACCCTGACCGTCCTGCGCCGGGGCAGCGAGCCGGCGGTCCTGTCGCCCCAGGTCCGCGACCACCTGCTGCTGGGCGCACCCCTTGTGGTGGCCAAGTCGAACCTGCGCTCCAAGGTTCATCGCCGCGGCTACATGGACTACGTCGGGGTGCGTCGGTACGGCGCCGACGGCAAGCCGTCGGGCGAGGTCCGGTTCGTGGGCCTGTTCACCGCCGAGGCCTACGAGACGCCCGCCCATGAGGTGCCGGTGATCCGCCGCAAGGTCGAGCACGTGCTCAAGGAGGCCGGCAAGGACCCCGAGGGTCACAGCGGCAAGCGTCTGCGCAACATCCTCGAGACCTGGCCGCGCGACGAGCTGTTTCAGATCTCCGAGGACGAGCTGCTGGCGATGGCCATGGGGGTGCTGCACCTCTACGACCGGCCGCGCGTGCGGCTGTTCGCCCGCAAGGACCCGTTCGACCGCTTCATCTCGGTGCTGATGTTCGTGCCGCGCGAGCGCTACGACAGCGGCGTGCGCGAGCGGGCCGGCAGAATCCTGGCCGAGGCGTTCGAGGGCCGGGTCAGCGCCTACTATCCCAGCTTCTCCGACGCGCCCCTGGCCCGCGTGCACTACGTGCTGGGCGTGACGCCCGGCAAGCATGGCGATCCGGATCTCGCGGTGCTGGAAGTCAAGGTCGCCGAGACCGCCCGCACCTGGGACGACCGCTTCGAGGCCGCCGTGCGCGACGGCGGGGCGCCGGGCCGGGTGGCGCAGACCCTGGCCCGCTGGCAGGGCGCCTTCCCGCCCGGCTATCGCGACCAGTACGACGCCGCCGAGGCCCTGGCCGACCTGGCCGTGGTCGACGACCTGACGGCGGACGAGCAGGTGCGGGTCCGCGCCTTCCGCCACGCCGACGACGACAAGCTGACCTTCCGCTTCAAGCTCTATCGCCCCGGCGCCGCCGCGCCCCTGGCCGACGTGCTGCCGATCCTCGAGCACATGGGCCTGAAGGCCCTGATCGAAGACGGCTTCAAGCTGACGCCCGTGGATGGCGTGCACGGCAAGGTCTGGGTGCACGAGTTCACCCTGCGCGACGAGCGCGGCGAGCACCTGTCGTTCGCCGACATCAAGACCGCCTTCGAGGCCGCCTTCGTGGCCATCTGGACCGGCCGCGCCGAGAGCGACGGCTTCAACCGCCTGGTGCTGGAGCTGGGCGTCGGCTGGCGCGAGGCCGCCCTGGTCCGCGCCCTGGCCCGCTATCGCCAGCAGACCGGCCTGGACCCCAGCCAGGGCGTGCAGGAGCAGGCGCTATCGGACAATCCGGGCGTCACCCGCCTGATCCTCGACCTGTTCCGCATCAAGTTCGACCCGGCCGTGCGCGCCGACCTGGCCGCCCGCGAGGCGCAGGCCAAGGCCGTCGAGGCCGGCATCGTCGAGGCCCTGCAGGCGGTCGAGAGCCTGGACGCCGACCGCGTCCTGCGCCGCATCGCCGCCCTGATCGGCGCCATCCAGCGCACCAACTTCTTCCAGGTCGGACCCGACGGCGAGCCCAAGCCCTACATCAGCTACAAGATCGCCTCGCGTGAGCTCGAGGACCTGCCGGCCCCCAAGCCCTATCGCGAGATCTACGTCTCGGCCCCGCATGTCGAGGGGGTGCATCTGCGCTTCGGGCCCGTCGCCCGGGGCGGGCTGCGCTGGAGCGACCGCCGCGACGACTTCCGCACCGAGGTGCTGGGCCTGGTCAAGGCCCAGCAGGTCAAGAACGCGGTCATCGTGCCGGTGGGCTCCAAAGGCGGCTTTTATCCCAAACAGCTGCCGCGCGGCGGCGACCGCGACGCCATCCAGGCCGAGGCGATCCGCGCCTACAAGACCTTCCTGTCGGGCCTGCTGGACATCACCGACAACATCGACGCCGACAACCGGATCGTGCCGCCGGCCGGGGTGGTCGTCCATGACGGCGAGGATCCCTATCTGGTCGTCGCCGCCGACAAGGGCACGGCCACCTTCTCCGACATCGCCAACGGCGTGGCCGAGGACTACGGCTTCTGGCTGGGCGACGCCTTCGCGTCCGGCGGTTCGGTCGGCTACGACCACAAGGTGATGGGCATCACCGCCCGCGGCGCCTGGGAGGCGGTCAAGCGCCATTTCCGCGAGTTGGGCAAGGACATCCAGACCGAGCCCTTCACCGCGGTCGGCGTCGGCGACATGAGCGGCGACGTGTTCGGCAACGGCATGCTGCTGTCCAGGCAGACCCGGCTGCTGGCCGCCTTCGACCATCGCCATATCTTCCTGGATCCCGATCCGGACCCCGCCGCCTCGTGGGCCGAGCGCGACCGGATGTTCAAGCTGCCGCGCTCGTCGTGGGACGACTACGACAAGAGCCTGATCTCCAAGGGCGGCGGGGTCTTCGCCCGCTCGCTGAAGACCATCCCGCTATCGCCGGAGGTGCGGGCGCTGTTCGAGATCAAGGCCGAGACGGTGACCCCGGCCGAGCTGCTGACCGCGATTCTCAAGTCGAAGGCCGAGCTGCTCTATCTCGGCGGCATCGGCACCTATGTGAAGGCCAGGGGCGAGAGCCAGGCCGAGGCGGGCGACAAGGCCAACGACGCCATCCGCGTCAACGGCGCCGATCTGCGGGTCAAGGTAGTGGGCGAGGGCGCGAACCTGGGCCTGACCCAGGCGGGCCGCATCGAGTTCGCCCAAATGGGTGCGGGAGGGGCAGGCGGGCGCCTGAACACCGACGCCATCGACAACTCGGCCGGCGTCGACAGCTCCGACCACGAGGTCAACATCAAGATCCTGACCGGGATCCTGGAGCGCGGCGGCGGCCTGACCCGGGAGGCCCGCAACCAACTGCTGCCGACCATGACCGACGACGTGGCCAGCCATGTCCTGGCCGACAACTACGACCAGACCCTGGCCCTGTCGCTGATGGAAAGCGACGCGGTCTCGGAGGTCGAGTCCCACGCCCGGTTCATGGCCGAGCTCGAGGCCAAGGGGCGGTTGGACCGCAAGGTCGAGGGGTTGCCGGAGGCGGCGGCGCTGACCGATCGCGCCAAGGCCGGCAAGGGTTTGACCCGGCCCGAAATGGCCGTGCTGCTGGCCTATGGCAAGATCGACCTGTTCGACGACATCGTCGCCTCGCAGGCGCCGGACGATCCGTGGTTCGAGGCGACGCTGAAGGGCTACTTTCCGCCGGCCCTGGGCCGGTACGGCGAGGCCATGCAGCAGCACCGCCTGAAGCGCGAGATCATCGCCACGGTGCTCGACAACCAGATGATCAACATGTGCGGCCCGACCTTTCCCAGCCGCCTGCGGGCCGCCGCCGCCTGCGACACCACGGCCCTGGTCATCGCCTTCGCCGCGGCGCGGGAGATCCTCGGAATCGACGCCCTGTGGGACCAGGTCTCGGCCCTGGACGGCAAGGCCTCGGCCAACGGCCAGCTGGCCCTCTACAAGGCGCTGGCCTACGCCCTGCGCAGCCTGACCTTCTGGCTGGCCCGCCGGGCCTTCAAGGACAAGTCGACCGTCCGGCAGCTGGTCGAGGCCTACGGGCCGTCGGTCAAGGCGCTGTCGGCCCTGGGAACCACGATCCTCTCACCGTTCGAGCAGAAGGCCGTGGCCAAGCGGGCCAAGGCCTATGTCGCCGACGGCGCGCCCGAGGCCCTGGCCCAGGCCGTGGCGGCCCTGCAGCCGGTGACCACCGCGGCCGACCTGGTCGACCTGGGCAACGCCTCCAGCTGGTCGGTCGAGAACGTGGCTCGCCTCTATCATCAGGTGGGCGCGGCCTTCGGCTTCGACCGCCTGCGCTCGGCGGCCGGTTCGTTCGTGGGCGGCGACGCCTTCGAGCGCCTGGCCGTCCGCCGGCTGATCGAGGACATGCTGGGCGAGCAGACCGCGATCACCCAGGCGGTGCTGAAGTTCGCCGCCAGCGCCCAGGCCGGCGACGACGAGGCCTCGGCCAAGGCGGCGGTCAGCTCGTGGGCCGCCCTGCGCACCGACGGGGTCCGAGCCGCCAAGCGCACGGTCGACGACATCGAGCAGGCCGGCGGCGGCTGGACCTTCGCCAAGCTGACCATCGCCAACGCGGCTCTGCGGGGCCTGGCGACCGCCAGCTAGGGCATGATCGGGGGACACGCCCATGTGCGTGTCCCCGCCAGCATCGCCGCCGCTCTGTTCGCTCACCCGCCTTGCGACATCCCAGGGTTGTCTCCGGCCCCGATGCGGTACAGGATCGCCGCGGGTCGGCGTGAGCTTGGCGTTTCGGGGGCGTGCATGGTCAAGGATCGTATCGTTCTGCTGGACTCCCTGCGGGGCCTGGCGGTGCTGGGCATCCTGCTGTGCAACATCCCGATCGCGGCCGAGCCGCACCCGGTGGCCACCAGCCTGACCCTGTGGCCGCTGGGCAGGGCCCCGGCCTCGGTGGCCGTCTGGTGGGTCACCCAGGTGTTCTTCCAGCAGAAATTCTACTCGATGTTCGCCATGCTGTTCGGCGCCTCGATCCTGCTGGTCGGCGGCGAGGGCGGCGACGCGGCCGACGCCAGGGAGCGGCGCAAGGTCCTGGTCCTGCGCCTGGTCAGCCTGCTGGCCATCGGTCTGTTCCATGGCCTGGTCATCTGGCAGGGCGACGTGCTCAACACCTATGCGATCGTCGGCCTCCTGGCGTTGTGGGCGCGCGCGTGGTCGGCCAAGCGCCTGCTGCAGGCGGGGATCGGCCTGCACCTGGCCCTTTCGGCCTGGGGCGCCTGGACCCTGCTGAAGCACGCGGCCGAGGGCGGCGGCGATCCGCCGCCGGCGGCCATGGCCGAATTCCTGGCCCAGGTCCACGCCGACAGCGTCCAGTACGCCGGAAGCTTCACCCAGTCGTTCGTCCAGAACGCCAAGGATTACTGGGACTACGTCTTCACGTCCTTCACCCACTGGCCCCAGACCTGGCCGCTGCTGGTGCTGTCGCTGATGCTGATCGGCATGGGGCTGTACAAGCTGGGCGTGCTGACGGGCAAGGCGTCGATCGGCGTCTATCGCGGCCTGATCGGCGCGGGCCTCGGCGCCCTGGTCATCGTCGGTATGGCCGAGACGCTCTACGCCATGCTGCCGACCCATCCCTGGGCGCCGCGGGCCCTGGCCCGCTGGCTGCAGAGCGCCACCGCCCCGGTCGTCAGCCTGGGCTATGTTGGGCTGATGGTGCTGGCGACGCGGGCCAGGGTCTGGGGGGCGATCCCGGCCGTGCTGGCGCCGGTCGGCCAGATGGCCTTCACCAACTACCTGACCCAGTCGATCCTGATGACGACGCTGCTGTACGGCGGTCGCGGCCCGGGGCTGTTCGGCAAGGTCGACCGGCCGTTCCTGGCCGGCGCCGTGGCGGTGATCTGGCTGCTGCAGATCCTGTGGTCGCGCTGGTGGATGGCGCGCTTCACCATGGGGCCGCTGGAGTGGCTGTGGCGGCTGGCCTATCGCGGTCCCATGCCCCTGCGCCGCGAGCGCCGGACGGCGCCGGTCGCCGCCTGATCAGGGGGGCGGCCTGGACCTGAGGAAGGTGTCCAGCGCGGTGTTGATCACGGTGACGGTCACCGCGTCGCGCAGGCGCTGGGCCTCGGCCGCGCTGATCCCAGCGGCGGTGTAGCCGGCGACCTCGGTCAGGTCGGTCTCGCCCTGGACCAGGTTCTGGAACTCGGCCTGGCTCAACTGGCCCGCCGCCAGCTGGCTGGTCCAGAGCGCCAGATTGACCTTGGCTCTGTCGAGGGCGGCCTGGGCCACGGCCTTCACCTGGTCGGAATAGCCCTCGAAGCTGTCCTGGCCCAGCACCGACAGGTTGGCCTTGGCGGCCGCCAGGAAATCGTCGAACTGGCTCATGACGCGCCGCCTTCCTCGAGCTGGCCGCAGGACGTGGCTTGCCGCTTGTTGGCCTCCAGGCAGAGGATGTAGTCGAAGGCCCGCCCGATCTGGATCTTCTTCTGGTCGCGGAAGGCCGGGCTCAGCGCGCCCTGGCTTTGCCACAGGGCGATCGTCCCGCCATAGAGCGCGCGGTTGGGGTCGCGCAGCACCGACCATTGCCGCGCCGAGAAGGCGTTGAGCGGATCGGCCGCCGCCGCGCTGGCCGCCGCGTCGATCCGGGCCGTCAGGGCGGCGACTTCGGCGGCGTGATTGGCGTAGGGATCGCCGGCCACGTCCAGCAGCGACAGGGTCTGGGCTTTCAGGCTGGCGGCGTTGACCTGGGCGGCGGGGTTGGGCGCCGGCGCCACCGGCGCGCAGGCGACCGGCGCCAGGGCGGGCAGGAGAAGGGTCAGGGCGAGCGCGGCTCGCGCTATCGGCGCCAGCTTCATGGAGGGCCTCCCGCTAGGTGGCGCGACCCTGGCATACAATCTCAAAGGACACAATCTCAGCGGGAATTGTACGCGCCAAGGGCGAGTTCAGTCGGCTCGCACCACCGCCAGGGCCTGGGCGAAATAGCCCTGGGTCTGGGCGAACAGGTCGGGGCGATACTTGGCGCGCGGATCGTTGGCGCGGTCGTCGTCGAAGGCGTGGGTGGCGTCCGGATAGAAGGCCGTATCCACCGCCAGGCCGTCGCGCTTCAGGCGTTCGAGCGCCCGTTGCGGATACTTCCAGCCGACCACCTGGTCCCTGCCGCCGACCACGGAGAACACCTTGGGAGTCGTCGTGCTTTCGGGCGCGGCGCCCCATCCCCGGCTCGAAGTCAGGGACGGATAGGCCGCGTACGGGTAGACCAGCAAGGCGCCCCTGACCCGGGCGCGGAGCTTCAGCGGATCGGCGTCGACGATCCCGGTGGCGCGGGCGGCCTGCGCTCCGATCGCGTAGCCGTCCATGATCGCCCAGCCGCCATGGCTCCACCCGGCCAGGAACACGCGCTCGGGATCGGCCCAGGGCTGGTCCTCCAGCCAGGCCAGCATGGCGAAGATGTCGGCGGAACGCTTGAGGCCCTGCAGCGCGGTTCCGGTGCAGACCGTCAGCTTGGCGCGCAAGGGCGAGATCCCGCGCGGCGCGAAGCTGTCGACCACCACGGCGGCCCAGCCGGCCTCGACGGCGACCCGGGCGTAGGCCTCCAGGAACGGCGTCTTGCCGCCGCAGCCGTGCAGGATCAGCGCCACGGGGAAGGGACCCGGCCCGGAAGGCCTGAAGACCTTCGAGGCTTCGGCGACCTTGGCTCCCCAGTCAGCGCCGAGCATCAGCTTCTCCCGTCGATGGCGAACGTCATGAAATTTTCAATACGGGGCTGCGTGGCCCAATTCGAGACACTAGTTTGCTGTCTCAAGAATCTGGCTCATGTCGGGAAGCGATGAAAGAGTGTCGAAACGATCTGGCATTGTGGCGAAAAAACATGCCGCCGCTGTCGCTTGAACAACCAGATCGCAAAAAACAGCTTTCGCGTGTTCCCTTATGGCTTCTGGATTGTTAATGGGGATCTCAGTGTGGACCAAGAAACAATCTCAGCAAAGCTCGCCAACAAGCCGCCGCTCGAAATGGCTGAGCTTGGAAACTCGACTGGCGTGACCCTTGCTAGGGACGACTCCGAGGGCGCTATTCCATCGGCCCGGCACGAAGGACGGATGAGGTCTGATATGGAACAGGGGTACGCCATTACTAGCTTGGAGCGGCCGAGCATGCCTCGCAGAGGCCCTGCCCACAGTCTTCAGAAGCGTTTTCTCGACATCGCCGGCTCGTTCGGCTTGCTGATCTTCCTGGCTCCGACGCTCTTGCTGATCGCGCTGGTCATCAAGCTGGACAGCCGGGGGCCGGTCCTGTTCGTGCAAAGACGGACGGGGCTGAACGGCGTGCCGTTCCGCGTCTACAAGTTCCGCTCGATGAGGGTCGCCGACGACGGCGACGTCGTGAAGCAAGCCACCCGCAACGACAGCCGGGTGACGCGCGTGGGACGCTTCCTTCGCCGCTCCAGCCTCGACGAACTGCCGCAACTCCTGAACGTGCTGAAAGGGGATATGTCGCTGGTGGGGCCGCGTCCCCACGCCCTGGCCCACGACGAATATTACGGCTCCAACATCGCCGACTATCACAAGCGCTTCCGCGCCCGTCCGGGGATCACCGGCCTGTCGCAGGTCAAGGGCTTCCGCGGCGAGACCGAGACGGTCGCCGACATGGAGCAGCGCATCCGGTTCGACAACCTCTACATCGAGAGCTGGTCGATCCTGCAGGACATCTGGATCCTGGTTTCCACCGCCGTTGTCGTGCCGCTGCAGCGCACGGCCTACTGAGGCCGCCGCCCCGTTCCAAAAGAAACCGCCCCGGAGCCTGGCTTCGGGGCGGTTTTTGTTTGCCGATCAGGGTCGGGGCCCGCCCTAGTGGCGGAACACCCGCACGCCGGTGAAGGCCATGGTCAGGCCCAGCTTGTCGGCGGCCTCGATCACCTCGGGGTCGCGCATCGAGCCGCCCGGCTGGATGATCGCCGTGGCCCCGGCCTCGGCCGCCTGGATCAGGCCGTCGGCGAACGGGAAGAAGGCTTCCGAGGCGCAGGCGCAGCCCTTCAGGTCCAGGCCGAAGTCGGCGGCGCGAAGGGCCGCGATGCGGGCTGAGTCCTTGCGGTTCATCTGACCGGCCCCGACGCCCAGGGTTTGGCCGGCGCGGGCGTAGACGATGGCGTTGGACTTGACGTGCTTGCCGACGGTGAAGGCGAACAGCATGTCGCGCACTTCCTCGTCCGTGGGCTGACGCTGGGTGACGATCTTCAGGTCCGAGGCCTTGATCCGCGCGTCGTCGCGGGACTGGACCAGGAAGCCGCCGGCCACGCTCTTGAAGGTGTCGCCCGTCGACAACGCGTCGGGCAGGCCGCCGGTCACCAGCAGGCGCAGGTTCTTCTTGGCCGCGAACACCTCGATCGCGTCGTCGTCGGCTTCGGGGGCGATCACCACCTCGGTGAAGATCTCGACCATGGCCAGGGCGGCGTCGCGGGTCAGGCGGCTGTTGACGGCGACGATGCCGCCGAAGGCGCTGGTCGGGTCGCAGGCCAGGGCCCGCTCATAGGCCTCGCGCTGGGTGGCGCCGACGGCCACGCCGCAGGGGTTGGCGTGCTTGATGATCGCCACGGCCGGTCCGGCGGCCGGGTCGAACTCGGCGATCAGCTCGAACGCCGCGTCGGTGTCGTTGATGTTGTTGTAGCTGAGTTCCTTGCCCTGCAGTTGGGTGGCCGTGGCCACGCCCGGGCGCGGGTTGGGGAAGGTGTAGAAGGCCGCCTTCTGGTGCGGGTTCTCGCCATAGCGCATGGTCTGGCGCAGCGCGCCGGCGATCGACTTGCGGGCCGGGAAGTCCTGGCCCAGCTGGGCGGCGAACCAGGTGGAGATCGCCGCGTCATAGGCGGCCGTGCGAGCGTAGGCGCGGGCCGCCAGGGTCTGGCGCAGGGCCAGGGTGGTCCCGCCGGCCTTCAGAGCCTCCAGCACCTCGGCCAGGTCCGAAGGATCGGTGCAGACGGCGACATAGCCATGGTTCTTGGCCGCCGAGCGGATCATGGCCGGGCCGCCGATGTCGATATTCTCGACGCACTCGGCGTAGCTGCCGCCCTTCGCGACCGTGGCCTCGAACGGATAGAGGTTCACGTACAGGATATCGATGCCGCCGATGCCATGATCGGCCATGGCCTTGGCGTGCTCGGGCGCATCCCGGACGCCCAGCAGGCCGCCGTGCACGATCGGGTGCAGGGTCTTAACCCGGCCGTCCATCATCTCGGGGAACTGGGTCAGGTCCGAGACGTCCTTGACCGGAACGCCGGCCGCGGCGATCGCCGCCTTGGTGCCGCCCGTCGAGACCAGCTCGACGCCGGCGGCGTGCAGGACCTGGGCGGCCTCGACCAGGCCGGTCTTGTCGGACACCGACAGCAGGGCGCGCCTGGGGGCGACGAGGTCGGGGGCGGACGGATAGTCGGGGGCGGCGGGCACGGCGGACTCCTGGCTGGTCTGGTTGGACGAGAAACGGAGCCCAGGCGCGCGGCGTCTTACAATCGCGCCTTCCAGACGGCGGACCCAAGTCCGTTCCGCCTGAAGGCGCGGCTGAGGTCCGCGCTCCCCGATGGTTGCCCATCACTAGCGCCAGTTACGCGGACGGCGCGGAAAATACGGGGGTCGGCGGGGGAGTCAATGCAGGTCGTGGGCCGCCCCGGGGACGCCGTGCTTGTCCCGGGGGCGGTCGGTTATTCCTTGCGAATGCCGGCGACCGCCTGTCTCAGAGGATGAAGTCGCTGGCCACCAGGGTCGGCCCATAGACGATCAAGGTCGCATCGGCGATGTGGTCGAGGTTGGTGTCGAGCTGGACGGTGTAGTAGTTCGCGCCCGCCGGGTGCGAGACCAGCAGTTCGCCCGCCACGCCATGGAACTGGCTCACCAGCTTGAAGGCCGTGTCGCCGTTGGCGGCCTTGCCGTCCGCATCGATGGCGCTGAAGTCCAGCTTGTCGATCCCGGACTCGAACCCGTTGATGGTCTCGTACTTGCCGATCGGCAGGTCGGTCATGGCTAGGAACTGGAAGATGTCCTTACCGGCGCCGCCATCCATCGTGTCGGCGCCGGCGCCGCCGATCAGGATATCGTTGCCGCTGCCGCCCAGCAGGCGATCATTGCCGTCGCCGCCGCTGATGAAGTCGTTGCCGCCCATGCCGTCGATGCGGTCGTCGCCCGCCTCGCCATAGAAGGTGTTGGCCTGGGCCCCGCTGTCCGACAGGGTGTCGTTCCCGGCCCCGGCATAGACGGTGCTGGCGCCCTGGGTCACCAGGGTGTCGGAGCCGCTGCCCAGCTTCCAGACCTCGATCGAGCTGACCGTGTCGATGAAGCCGTCCCCGGTGTTGACCACGCCGGTCGCCTCGTTGCCGATGATGGCGGTCGTGACGTCCGACCAGTCGCCGGTGTCGCGCCCCAGGCCGCCGTCGAGCACGTCGTTGCCCGCGCCGCCGTGCAGGATGTCGTCGCCGGCCTTGCCGTACAGGAAGTCGTTGCCGAGGCCGCCGTCCAGGAAGTTGGCGAAATCGTTGCCCGTGAGCTTGTCGGCGCCCGAGCCGCCCGTCAGGTTCTCGATGTTGATGAAGGTCATCGAACCCAGGGCGGTGGTTTGGGCGGTGGTCACGCCCAGGTCGACGGCGATGGCGCTGGTCAGGCCCTTGAACGAGACCGTGTCGACGCCCGCGCCGCCATCCAGCTGATAAGCGCCGTTCGCCGCCATCAGGAGGTCGTTGCCGGCTTCGCCGTGCAGGATGTCGGTCTTGGAGGCGCTCGTCAGGGTGTCGGCGTTCGCGGTGCCCGACACGACGGCGTGAGCCGGTTCCGGCGGGGCGGACACGACGACGCTGTCGACGTGTGCGATGCTGGACGAGGACGAGGACGAGGACGAGGCCGCGGGCGAAGCTGCGGGCTTGGCGATCACCGTGTCGCTGACGGTCTGGATCGACAGGCCCTTGAAGTTCGCGGCGAAGGTCTCGGGGGAAGACTCCCGGTAGACTCCCTCCTTGAAATAGGCCCCCACCAAGTCGTTGAAGCCCAGGGCGCCTTGGAAGTCGACCAGTTGGACGCCATCGCGCGAGACCACCAGGTGGCCCTGCCCGAAGGGATCGAACTTGATCTCGATCTTGAAGTCGTACCAGTGGCCGCGGGCGATGTCCGCGACGTCGGTGTAGTGCCGCACATAGCGGATGTCGGCTTCGGTCGAGATGGCCACGCTGGAATCGCGAGTCACGATGCGCATCTTGTCCCCGACCATCTCGAGCGCGAACGCCGGGCTGTGACCGGCCTCGCCCTTGTCGAAGGTGGATTGCAGCTGAACCAGCGTCATCCAGTCGGCGGTGTTCTTCGCGCCCGGTTCGACCATGACGCTGAAGCGGATCTCGTAGGTCTGTCCGATCTGCATCTTCGCGGCGCTCGCGATCTCTGACCGCTCCTTGGTCTGGCCGTCGCCGGCCAGATTGTCGCCGCCCCGCACCTCGAACCGCGAGACGCCGTTGGCGACCTGGTAGTTCCAGGCGTTTCCGACGTTCTGCACGTAATAGACTTGGTTTTCCGAATTCATGGACCTTGCTCCCCGACCCGAGGGGAAAATGGCCAGGCGTCCTATATTCGCGCTTAAAAAATTCGGATAAAAGAATCATAACAAGATAAAGTGCAGATGCACTTTGATACAAATTGCATCCTATGGGCGACTTATTAAGTTAATTTTGAATAAAAAACGGGTAAATAACTTCTATATATAAAGTCGAGTATTTATATAATACGCCTATATGTTCCGTTTTGTGGAATTTGCAGCTGTTTTGGTTCCAGAAACATGAAAGTTTCGAGGGCGTCGAGCGCGTTAACGATGGCGGAAATCTAGAGCAAGCTTGTGTCGATGCGTCGCGTCGGCGCAGGCTTGGCGCCTGCGACACTTGCTAAGCTTGACCATTGCAGGCGCGCCGCTCTCGCGCCGCGGCCCGGCGTGGCGAAACGACGCGCGGGTCGCGACGAAAGAAAAAAGTGCATTGGACCCTAGGCCAGCCGCACGGGCAGCACGGCGCGCACGCCCTCGACGGCAAAAGTCAGCTTGGGTTGGCCGCCCAGGTCGGCCGACAGGCCGCGGTCCAGCAGTCGGGTCCCGAAGCCCTTGCGGTCGGGCGGGGTCACCGGCGGGCCGTCGCGCTCGACCCAGGTCAGGATCGCCCCGCCCTCGCCGGCCTGGTCCCAGGCGATGGCCACCTTGCCGGCCGGTGTCGACAGCGCGCCGTACTTCGCGGCGTTGGTGGCCAGTTCGTGCACGGCCAGGGCCAGGGAGAGGGCGGTGCTGGCGCCGACCCGCAGGCTGGGACCGCCGATGCTCACGCGACCCGGCTCCCGATCGTCGACGAACGGGGCCACCCCCTGGCGCACGATGTCGTCCAGCGCCGCGCCCTCCCAGCTTTCGCGCGTCAGGACGTCGTGGGCCGCCGACATGGCCAGCAGCCGCTCGATCAGCCGTTCGCGCACCCGCACCGGCGTCTCGTCCGCCCGCAGGGTCTGGCGGACGATCGACTGGATCGAGGCCAGGGTGTTCTTGACCCGGTGGTTGAGCTCGTTGATCAGCAGGCGCTGGCGGGCCTCGGCCGTCTTGGTCTCGGTCATGTCCATGGCCATGCCGATATAGCCCTGGAACTGGCCCCGGGAGTCGATCTGCGGCCGGGCGTTGGCCACCATCCAGCGATAGTCGCCGTCGCCGCAGCGGAACCGGCCCTCGAAGCCCCAGGGCCGGGGGCCCCCGGGCGCGCCGCGGGCCGCCGCGCGCTTGGCCCCGATCTCGGCGATGTCGTCAGGATGGATCATGCCGATCCAGGCGTCGCCCAGCAGGGCTTCGGCGTCCATGCCGGCGAACTCGGCGAAGGCCTCGTTGGCGAAGGTGATCCCGCCTTCGGCCGAGGTCATCCAGACCGGCGCTGGCGCCGAATCGGCCATGGCCCGGAACCGGGCCTCGCCTTCGCGCAGGCGTTCCTCGGCGCGCTTGCGCTCGGTGATGTCGGTGTGCACCCCGATCCATTCGCGGATCGAGCCGTCGGCCTCCAGCACGGCGACGGCGCGGACCGCGAAGTCGCGCCAGACGCCGTCGCTCCGACGCACCCGGTGCTCGAAGGTGAAGGGGCCGCCCCGCGCGACGGCGGCGTTCCAGGCCCGGACGGTCGGACCGGCGTCGTCGGGGTGGACCGCGTCGACCCAGCCGAAACCCTGATAGTCCTCCGGGGTCTGGCCGGTCAGGGCGGACCAGCCGGGCTGGTCGCCGACCATCCGGCCCGAGGCGTCGTTGGTCCACAGGATGCCGTCCACCGCGCCGATGGCGGCCCGGAACCGCGCCTCGCTGGCCGCCAGCCGCTCATGGACCTCCACGCGGTCGCCGACATCGCGGATGAAGCCGAGGAACACCGTCGCGTCCGCTTCCCCGAACGCGGCCAGCGACACCTCGATGGGAATCTCGACCCCGTCCTTGCGCACGGCCATCAGCTGGGATTTCTGGCGTTCGACCGGCGGCTCGGCCGAGGCCAGACGCCGGGCCAGGATCTCGCGATAGGTCGCCTGATGGCGCAGCGGCGCCAGTACCTCGATCAGGCCCCGGCCCAGGATCTCCTCGCGCGACCAGCCGAAGGCCGTTTCGGCGCGGGCGCTCCAGTCGAGGATCACGCCCTTGGGGCTCATGACCACCACGGGATCGATCGCGGTTCGCAGGATCGGTTGCAGCGCGGCGAGGTTGGACATCCGCCCCTCCCTCCGGCCGACGCGATCGAAAACAGCTACAGGACGGGGTCGGGACTGTGAATTCCGCCCCCCGGCGCGGGCGTGGGACCTAATGTCGCAGGCGGACGCCCTTCCTAGTGGTCGGCGGCCCGGGCCAGTTTCCAGCGGATCTTGGCGCCCTTCTCGGGGCGGACCTGGCTCTTCAGCACGATGGCCCCGGCCCGCCGCGCGTGGCCGTGGTCGAAATGGGCCGAGGGGGCGATGCTGACGTCGGCGGCGTCGTTGCGCAGCCACCAGCCGACATTGGACAGTCCCTTGATCAGCACGCTCTTGCCGTCGCGGGCCAGCGAAGCCCGGGCGTCCGGGTGCAGGTGGAAGGTGACCGAGAACGGCAAGTAGCGGCGCGGGCCGTCGGGATTGGCCGAGCCGACCGGGATCAGGCTGTCCTCACCGCGCAGCTCGTCGGCCTTGGTGTCGAGATACAGGCGCCGAGCGTGGGTCAGGCCCAGGCGGCGCCAGCCGTCATGGATGATGTCCAGCCACACGCCGACGTCGGCGTCGTGGCGCTTGATCTCGACGTCGGTGGCGCCGTCGATCAGCCAGGGACCCAGGGCCTCGGCGCGCCAGCCCGACAGCGGCCGTCCGGCCGAGCCGTCGCCCACCGACACGGTCGAGGCGGCGGCGGACAGCCGGAAGGCGTTGGCGCCGGTCGCCTCGGGGCTCCAGCCGCAGCTGGTGATCAGCCGGTCCTTGCCGAACACGATCTCGACGGCGGCCGGTTGGGCGCAGGCGGCGACGCTGAGGGCGCCGACGGCCGGCGGCCCGGCGTCGGCCATCACCTGAATGCTGCCGCCCTGCATCTTCTGGTAGCCGACGTGCGGGGCGGAGTGGGGCGGGCGTGGGCCGTGGTCGTCATGGGCCAGGGCCGCCGCGATGCGTCGCGGCTCGACCGCCTCGCCGCCCTGGAAGGCGGCCAGGCGGCCGTCGGCCAGGGTGAAGAACCGCACCGCCGAGCTCAGGCGGTCGATGGCCCGGCCTAGGCTCTCGGGCGCGGGGCGGCCGCGCTGGCCCAGGGCGTCGTCGAGGGTCAGCAGGTCGAACAGCAGCTCCAGCCCCGTCTGCGGCGAGCGGCTGGCGTGGCCGCCGTCGGGCAGGACGGCCGCGTCCAGCAGGGCGTCGACCCGCTTGAGGCCTCGGGCCATCAGCCGGTCGCTGACCTTGCCGGTCAGGGCGCAGCCGGCGATGGCCGCCACCACGGCCCGTTCCAGCCTGCGGTCGGGAGCGTCGGAGGCCTTGAGCAACTGGCGCGCGCCCCGGGCGATGTCCAGCGCCATGGCCGAGATCTCGGCGTCGGAGGCTTCGGGCGACAGGGCGCGGGCCGCGCAGGCCAGGTGGAAGGTGCGCCGCTCCAGGCGTTCGCCGCTCCACGAGAAGACGTTCCAGGTCCCGAACACTCGCCGCCAGTCCTGCAGTAGGCGCAGGGCCAGGCGGGCCGAGCCGGGGCCGGCGGCCAGCAGGTGCGGCAACCAGTCAAAGCCGTGCAGGGCGGTGGCGAATTGGCGCGAGGGGCTGGGCTGGTCGAACGGGTCGCCGGTCTCGCCCAGCCGCAGGGCGCCGCCGTCCAGCACCATCAGGCCTTCCAGCAGCTGTCGCCCGCGCTCGGGATCGACGGGGCGCGGGTCGTGCGGGTGCGCGGCCAGGCCGACCGGGCGGGGCCGGCTGATCGTCGCCCGGTGGGGCGGCGAGCCGAACCATTCGCGCTCCAGGGCGCCGTTGATCGAGGCGCCCAGCGCCTTGAGAAAGACGCCCTTGGTGCGCTTTCCGCGGCCACGGGCCCCCTGGGCGCGACTGAGGGGGCCGCCGGCCAGGGCGGAGGACTTACGGGCGGAACCTGTCTCGGGAGCCCCCTCCATGCCGCTGGATCAGCCCCCTTTCAGAGCGCGGATATTGTCGGCGTAGGCGGCCGGCCCGCCCTTGAACACCGCAGAGCCGGCGACCAGGGCCGTGGCCCCCGCCGCCACGCATTGCGGGGCCGTGACCGGGGTGACGCCGCCGTCGACCTCGATGATGATGTCGGCGCCGGCCTTGTCGACCATCCGGCGCAGGGCCTCGACCTTGCGCAGCTGGCCGGGAATGAAGCTCTGGCCGCCGAAGCCGGGATTGACCGACATCACCAGCAGCAGGTCGACGTCCTCGAGGATCCATTCGACGTGGTCGATCGAGGTCGAAGGGTTGAACACCACCCCGGCCTTGGCCCCCAGTTCGCGGATGCGCTTGAGCGAGCGGTGCAGGTGCGGGCCGGCTTCCGGATGGATGCTGATCAGGTCGGCCCCGGCGGCGCGGAACGCCTCAAGGTACGGATCGGCCGGGCTGATCATCAGGTGGACGTCGAACGGGATCTTGGCGTGCGGCCGGATGGCTTTGACGATGTCGGGGCCCAGGGTGATGTTGGGTACGAAATGGCCGTCCATCACGTCGACATGCACCCAGTCGGCGCCGGCCGCCTCGATGGCGACGACTTCCTCGCCCAGCTTGGCGAAGTCGGAGGCGAGGATGGACGGGGCGATCAGCGGCGCGGTCATGCCCATGGCTTAGCGGGCTAAGGCTCGCGCTACAAGCGAGCCCGTGGCCGCGTCGGGGTTTGCGGCGGTCTTCGGTCCCAGAAGTTCGTGATCTTGACGCCAAAAGGTTGTCATCCCGGAAGCCTCGCAGAGGCTATCCGGGATCCAGGGGCGGCCGCATCGCGTCAGCCCGGTGGATCCCGGCTCTGCGCTTCGCTTCGGCCGGGATGACAACGAGCGGGAGTGGTTACGTCTTCACGAACCGCGCCGCGAAGAAGCCGTCCAACCCGCCTTCGCGATGGTGGGGCAGGATTCGCAGGGTTCCGCGCGGGGTCAGGCTGGCGGCGGGAGCGCCGCCTTCCTCCGCGGCGATCGGGTCCAGGGCCATGTCGGGGCGGCGGGCCAGGAAGGCCTCGACCTGGGCCTCGCCCTCCTCGGGCTCCAGCGAGCAGACGCAGTAGACCAGGCGGCCGCCGGGCTTGAGCCGGCCGGCGGCGCTGTCGAGCAGGCGGCTCTGGACGGCGGCCAGGCTGGCCACGTCGCCGGGGCGGGCGGCCCACAGCACGTCGGGATGACGGCGGAAGGTGCCGGTGGCCGAGCACGGCGCGTCCAGCAGCACGGCGTCGAAGGTCCGCGCGTCGTCCCAGGCCCCGGCGTCGGCGGCGATCACTTCGGCGGTCAGGTTCAGGCGGGCCAGGTTCTCGGTGACGCGCTGCAGGCGGGCGGCCGAGCGGTCGACGGCGACGACGGCCGCGCCGGCGGCGGCCAGCTGCAGGGTCTTGCCGCCGGGCGCGGCGCACAGGTCCAGGGCGGTCTGGCCGGGCCGGACATCCAGCAGGCGGGCGGGGATGGCGGCGGCGGCGTCCTGCACCCACCAGATCCCGTCGTCGAAGGCCGGCCAGGCCGAGACGTCGCCGCGGCGCGAGGTGCGCAGCGTGCCGCCGGGCAGGATCTCGCCCTCCAGCTCGCCGGCCAGGGCGGCCGCGTCGGCGCCGGGCTTCAGCGACAGGTCGGTGGCCGGCTCGAAGCCGATCTGGGCGGCGACGGCGTCGGCGGTCGCCTTGCCCCAGGCCCCGGCCCAGCGGGCGTACAGCCACGGCGGGGCCAGGTGCTCGGGCTCGGCCGAGGGCGCGCCGTCGCGCAGCAGGCCGCGCAGCACGGCGTTGACCAGGCCCTTGAACGGTCGGCTGGCCTTGTGGGCGCCGGCCAGCTCGACGCTGGTGGCCACGGCGGCGAAGGCCGGGACCTCCAGGAAGAAGGCCTGGGTGGCGCCCAGGCGCAGCAGGTTGCGCACGCGCGGCGGCGGCTCCTTGGCCAGCTTGCCGGCCAGGGCGCGGTCGATGGGGCCCAGGTGGCGCAGGGCGGCCATGGCCAGGGCGCGCGCGAAGGCCCGCTCCCGCGGTTCCAGAAAGCGGAAGGCGTTGGCCGAGGCGGCTTCGTCGAGGCCGCCGCGCCGCGACAGGGCCGCGTCGATGAGGGCGAGGGCGCCTTCCCGTGCCGGGAGGCCGTCGTTGAGTTCCTGAGTCACCCGCCCGCCGTGCCCCGAGGCGACGGCGAGCGCAAGCTTTTTGGCGTCGAAGGTGCTAGGAATGGGGTCATGTCCGAGACAGACCTGCCGCCCGGCGCGGCTCCCGACAAGCCGATCACGCCCGCCGCCCGTCGAGCCCTGGAAGAGGCCGCCGCCCGCCGCGCGGCAGAGCATGCGGCGGCCTTGCCCACCGAGGAAGGCGGCCGCGACGGCCCCGAGCCGACTCGCTTCGGCGACTGGGAGCGCAAGGGCGTGGCGGTGGATTTCTAGGGCTAGACCCCCGCCATCTCCGCCACCACCTTCAGCGCCGCCTCGCGCGGATCGTTGGCGGCCGTGATCGGTCGGCCGCAGACCAGGTGGCTGGCGCCGGCCTTCAGGGCGTCGGCCGGGGTGGCGGCGCGGGCCTGGTCGTTCTTGGCCGACCAGAAGGGACGCACGCCCGGCGTCACCACCAGGAAGTCGGGCCCGGCGATCTCGCGGGCCAGGGCGGCCTCCTGCGGGGACGAGACGATGCCGTCGACGCCGCAGTCCACCGCCTGGCGGATCCGCCGGGCGACCAGGTCGCGGGCGCTGAAGGCGTAGCCCATCTCGATCAGGTCGGCGTCGTTCAGGCTGGTCAGCACGGTGACGGCCAGGATCTTCAGGCTCGATCCGCCCTTGGCCTTGACGGCGGCGGCCATCACCTGCGGTTCGGCGTGCACCGTCAGCAGGTCGCAGCCGGCCCCGGCCAGCACCCGCGCCGAGCGCTCCACGGTCGCGCCGATGTCGTGCAGCTTCCAGTCCAGGAAGATCTGCTTGCCCTCGCCCTTCAGCGCGCGCGCCAGGCCCATGCCGTCGGTGGCCAGCAGCTCCAGCCCGATCTTGTAGAACGACACCGCGTCGCCCAGGGTCTCGACCATGGCTCGGGCCTCGGCGACGCTGGGCAGGTCGAGCGGCAGGATCAGGCGCGGATCAGCGGTCATGGGCGTTCCCCGGGTGTGGCGCGCGGGGTCGCATCACCCTAAGAAGGATGCGGATCCGCGCGAATTGAAGGCTAAGCACCCCGAATGAGCCAGGCTGAGCTCGCCGTCAACTTCTTCGTCGCCCTGTTCGCCCTGATCGATCCGATCGGCAACGTGCCGCTGTTCGCCGCCGCGACCCTGGGGGCGGCCGCCGCCGGCCGGCGGATGGTGGCGGTCTATATCGGCCTGTTCGTCGCCGCCTTCCTGATCTTCTTCTACTTCACCGGCGTCAGCTTGCTGGAATTCTTCGGCATCTCGATGCCGGCCTTCCGCATCGCCGGCGGCATCATCCTGTTCATACTGGGCCTGGACATGGTGCGCGACGACTTCACCACCATGTTCGCCGACGCGGCCGAGGGCATCGAGGGCCAATCGGCCCGGGTCTACGCCAAGCAGCGGTTCGAGCGGCTGATCGTGCCGTTCGCCATGCCCCTGTTGATCGGGCCGGGCGCGATCTCGACGGTGATCATCTACGCCAGCGAGGCCAAGGCCTTCGGCCTGGCCGGCATGGCCATCGGCTGCGGGGTGATCGCGGCCGTGGCGGTGGTGCTGGTGGCCACCTTCTGGGCCTCGCCGATCATCAGCAAGGTGCTGGGCCGGATCGGCATGAGCATCGTGGTGCGGGTCCTGGGCCTGATCCTCTGCGCCCTGGCGGTGCAGTTCGTGCTGATCGGCGTGGGCGACGCCACGCGCGGCCTGGTGCGCCAGGACGCCAAGGCGCCGTACGCGGAGCATCGGTAGGCCGGTTAGATCTTCCTGAACCGCGAGCCCTGGCTGGCCATCAGCGCCAGGGCCCAGTCGTCGGGGATCAGCTTGGCCAGCACCGCGATGGCCTTGTTGGGCGAACCCGGCACGCAGATGGCGCGGTTGGCCTCAGCGGCCTCGTAGCCGGCGGCGGCCACCTCGTCGGCCCCCAGCCACAGCCAGGCGGGCAGGCTCTGGCTGACCTGGGCGCGGGTGCCGTTGACGTCGTGGAACTCCGAATAGGTGAACCCAGGACAGAGGGCGGACACGTGGACGCCGGCCCCTTGGGTCTCCAGGTGCAGGCTCTGGGAGAACTTCACCAGGAAGCTCTTGGTCGCCGCATAGAGGGTGTGGCCCGCCGCGCCGGGCGCCAGGCCCGCCAGGGAGGCGACGTTGACGATCCGGCCGAAGCCGCGCTCGACCATGCCCGGCAGCACCTTGTGGGTCAGGCCGCAGACCGAGACCAGCAGCACCTGCAGGAAGGCGCCCTGGTCCTCCCAGCGGGTCTGGGCGTAGGCGCCCGGCAGGCCGTAGCCGGCGTTGTTGACCAGGGCGTCGACCACCCGGCCTTCGGCCTCGACGGCGGCCAGCACCTTGTCGACGGCGTCGGGCTGGGCCAGGTCGGCGGCGATCGGATAGGCCTCGACGCCGAACCGCAGGCGGATCTCGGCGGCCAGGGCCTCCAGCCGATCCAGCCGGCGCGCGGTCAGGGCCACGTCATAGCCGTGGCTGGCGTAGATGCGGGCGAAGGCGGCCCCGATGCCGGCGGAGGCGCCGGTGATCAGGGCGAGACGGCGGGCCATGCGGGGCTCAAGTCCAGGCGAAGCGGTGAAACTCGGCTGGAGTCGAGCACGGGCGGGGATTTGGTTCAAGGCGGGGGAAGAGGGGAGGGGGCGCTCGGGCTCAAACGCCCCCTCGGCGGCGCCGGAGCGCCGCGGGCCCGTCCTTCAGGCTGGGGGATCAGGAAGGGCGGGCGGACCTCATCAGGCAGCTTCGCTCAGAGCCGGCTGGGCGCCGCGCGTCCAGCGGACGGCGGCCTCGGCGATGCGGACGCCGAACAGGCGGGCGGTTTCGCGGTCGCCGGCCGGCGGGGTGATCTCGGGCGAGGCGTTGTCCGACTGGGCGGCCAGGCCGATGAACGAGCCGACGCGGTTGATCGTGTCCGGGCCGCGTTCGGCGGCGGTGACTCCGGGAGGGGCCAGGCCCAGGTTCACCCAGTTCATGCCGTGCTGGGCGGCCAGGATGGTCAGGCTTTCCAGGGCGTGGCCCTTGTCGCCGGCGAAGCTGTGCGAATTGGTGAAGCCCGCGGCCAGCTTGTCCTTCCAGGCGCCGGTGAAGAACACCCCGGCGGTGGCGTCGGCGAACACTTTGAACACGCCCGAGACGTCGCCCATGTAGGTGGGAGCGCCGAACACGACGGCGTCGGCCTCGGTGATCTGCTCGATGATCGGCGCGAAGTCCTGGGCGGCGCTGTCGATCTTCAGCACCACCGGGGTCTGGCCGGCGTCGCGGACGCCCTCGGCGATCTTGTCGGCCAGGACGGCGGTGTGGCCGTAGCCCGAGTGATAAACGATGGCGACCTTGGTCATTGGATCGAGCCCTGAAAAGATGGTTGCGGTCTCGCAACTGAAACCGTGTCGATTACTTATGTCACGGGTCGCGGCTTTCCAGGGGATCAGCAACAGAAGGTGGTGCAGTTATTCTGAAAGCGCATTCAGCGACGATATCGCTCTCGTCGATGGCGCGAAGCTCGACAAGGCGGACGGACCTCTCCAAGCTCGGCGCGAGTTTGGGGGAAATCCAATGCCGTTCTTGAGATCCGCATCGTTCGGCGGCCTGTTCGCCGTGACATTCACCGTCGCGGCGACCAGCCAGGTGGCCTTCTCGCTGTTGGGACTGCTGATGGTCGCGACCTCGCCCACGATGTTCAAGATGAATGGCGCGCCGGCGACCAATCCGGCCCAGGCCCTGGGCGTGCTTGTACTTCTGCTGGCCATGCTGCTGATCATGAACGCCGGCATGTCGGCGATCGGCGCCGGCATCTGGGTGCTGGTGCGGCGGGCGCTGCCGGGCATGAAGCCGGCTCCCGCCGCCGACACGGACGTTTTCTAGCGCGTTCTAGGCCGCGGCCTCGACCGCCGCGCTGTTCAGCAGGTCGGCCACCGAGATCTGCGACAGCCGATCGGCGACGGCCGTGTCAGCGGCGATCATCGCCCCGCGCACGGCGTCGGGGATCTTCTCGCCGACCGGGCAGCCCTTGACGCCCTTGGGGGCCACGCCCAGGTGGGCGCAGCCGTTCACGGCCCGAAGGACGACGTCCAGGGTGATGGTCTCGGGCGGCTTGAGCAGCCAGGCCCCGCCGTTGGCGCCGGCGCGCGCGCCGATCAGCCCCGCCTTGCCCAGCATGGCCGTCACGCGACGCACCACGACCGGGTTGGTCGGGACCGAGGCGGCGAGCTCGGCGCTGGCCACGGCGCGATCGGCCGAAAAGGCGCTCTTGTGCGCCAGATAGGCCAGGGCGTGCGCGGCGACGGGGAATTTCTGACTGTCTGACATTTTTCCGTGGCAGGACCCTAAGGGCGTCGTTCGTGCGTTCAACCAAAAACTATCGTTGTTATCCCGCTTCAGGTCGCGATTGAACCGGAGCAGGATTGGGTGTATCGCGCCCCGCTTGATCGATATGGGGCTCCGCACCGCGTTTTGCGAGGGCGACCCCGGAGGGATTGAATGGCTTCCGAAGCCTCTGGCGCTCCTGCTGCAGACAGCGCCGCCCCGTGTGATGTCCCTCCGCAAGCCGGCCATGACCTGAAAGGGCATAGCTTCCTGGCGCTTGCGCTCGGCGCCGTGGGCGTCGTGTTCGGCGATATCGGGACCAGCCCGCTGTACGCCATGCGCGAGGCCCTGGCCCATTCGCGCAGCACCACCGCCACCGAGCACGCCGTGCTGGGGGTGGTGTCGCTGGTGCTGTGGACCCTGACCCTGTTCGTCACGATCAAGTACGTGATCTTCTTCATGCGGGCCGACAACAAGGGCGAGGGCGGCACCCTGGCCCTGATGGCGCTCGCG
>Ga0102592_1001496_pt1 | contig 25832 bp, 21 predicted proteins | sample AraplaCol_mMF_r2_FD_76861 | JGI IMG/M metagenome (GOLD analysis project Ga0102592, IMG submission 76861) | Arabidopsis root microbial communities from North Carolina, USA - plate scrape MF_Col_mMF_r2 (SPADES assembly) (version 2) | ecosystem: Host-associated > Plants > Roots > Endosphere...
AAATAAAAACATTAAAAAAAGCGCTGGGCAAAGAGATCGTCGTATTCGGCAGCCCTTCTGCCGTACATACGCTGACCCAGGAAGGCCTGGTAGATGATTTCTGGCTGTTTGTGAACCCGGTCCTCCTGGGAAAAGGTATTCCCTTATTCAAAGACCTGAAAGACCGGGTATCCTTAAAGCTGGTGGAAAGCAAAACATTTAAGTCTGGCGTGATTTGCCTGCATTATGAAAAAGTTTAATTGTTTGAAGGTTTAAGAGTTTAATCACGTTCGCGAACGTTTCAAACCTTCAAACCCTTAAACTTTCAAACATTCTTTCATGAAAAGGCTTGTTTATAATCTTCTATGAAACTTTTAAAGCTCCGCGGCGCCCGGCCGGTGACCGTTTGTACATCGGAGGTGACCGCGGCAGCTTCTCCCCTGGCATAATGTGCATAATCTTCTATCAGCCCGTCTGCCTGCCACAGCGGAAATCCCACACCAATCACAGCCTGCCGCATCTCTTCAGGAGATACGTTGATAAAACGGATCTCGCGCCCCAGCACAGCAGAAAATTGTGCAGCTATTTCAGCATGTGTTAATGCCTCCGGGCCGGTGATGTTATAGATCTTGCCTTCATGTCCCTGCTCCGTTAACGCAGCAGCTGCCAAAGCAGCGATATCGCGGATATCTACCAGGCTGACCCGGGCTTCTCCGATGGATGCAAAGAACATTCCCTTAGCGGCGATCGTGCTGCTAAAGCCCAGTAAACCCTGCATGAACAGGTTGGGCCGCAGGAAGGTATAAGCTATCCCGGATGCCCTGATATGCTGTTCTACGGCAGCATGATAACGCAGGAAACGCACCGGCGAATCTATGGAAGCGGCCAGTTGGGAGAGCTTTACAATATGTTGCACTCCTGCCTGGCGGGCAGCATCCACAAAACCGAGCTGCAAGGTTTCTGCCTGTTCAGAAGAGTTGGTCAGCAGGAAAGCGCGTTTGATCCCTTTGAGCGCAGCCGTCAGGCTATCCGGATCGCCAAGGTCACCGCTGACCAGTTCAATTCCTGGCAGTGCAGCCAATTGGCCCGCGTTCTCTACGGACCTTACCAGGGCGCGGAAGGGCACTCCTTTTGCAGATAATTGTTTAGCCAGTTCAGTACCGGTATTGCCGGTGGCGCCGGTGATCAGTAATGCAGGTGCTGTTGTTTGTGTCATGATCAGATGATTTTATGCCTCAAAATTCCCCTTTCCCTTGCCCCTGGCATTGTAAGAAAACGAAGCGTTCAGTTTTAGCTGAAAAAGGGATATATTGGGCCATCAAATCTTCCCGACACTCACATGAATAGAAGAACCTCTTACAAGCTGCGGCAACTGGGCATCATCATGGTTGTATGGCTCATAATAGGTTTTATTATTCCCTTCTACGATCGCCTGGCGCTGATCACTACAAACGCGGTGACGCCGGTTCCCAGATATACCATGCTGGAAGCCATTATCATCAACATGGGCGCAGCCTTTACAGGCGCATTACTGGGCGGGAGCTTCCTGGTGTTTTATGTGAACGTGCGGTTCAGGGACAAGTCCTACGGATACACTATCCTGGCCGTGGCCGGGGCCTTTCTGGTGGTGATCGCGATCGTCAATATCCTGCTGCGCCTGTTCAACATCCCCTCTGAATGGACCCGGATCGCGAAGAACTGCCTGGTATGGGGCATCATCGTGACGGTTACACAGCTCTTCCTCCAGATCAATAATAAGTTCGGACAAGGCGTATTCTGGAACATCATCCGCGGGAAGTATAATACACCAAGGGAAGAAGAACGCATCTTCATGTTCCTGGACCTGAACTCGTCTACCACTATCGCAGAGCAGCTGGGAGATAAGAAATATCATGCCTTCCTGAAAGACATCTTTACCGACATCACCAATCCTATACTGGATAATAAAGGAGAGATCTATCAATATGTAGGCGATGAAGTGATCGTGGCCTGGAAGTATGGTGAAGGCATCCAGAACAGCAAATGCGTACAATGCTTCTTTGATATCAAATTTCACCTGCAACAGCTGAACAATAAATACCTGCAGCAATATGGCGTGATCCCTTCCTTTAAAGCAGGGATCCATTGCGGAAAGGTAGTGGCCGGTGAAGTTGGCATTATCAAAAGAGATATTACTTACTCCGGCGATGTACTGAACACCACCTCCCGCATACAGGACATGTGCAAGGAATTTAATGAAGAGGTGATCGTTTCAGGCGACCTGGCCGCCTCTCTCCGCCTGGCAGGCAATTTTGCCGCACAAACCCTGGGCTCCATCAAACTGAAGGGCAAGCAAAAAGAAATGCTGCTCATCGCACTTAAATCCATGACTGGGAATAACGGCGACATTTCTTTAACTTAGCAGTACACCATAATCTTTATTTGCAGTACCGCCCGCTGCAGCATGTGAATAAAACCATTATCATGAAAAACGGATCCGCACCTATTCCAGCTAACGAGATGGAGCGACTCATCAGCCTGGCCGAATTTGACATAGACTATGATAGTCTTAATGAACAATTTAAAAGCCTTACCCGGCTGGCTGCAAAGATCGCAGGCACTGAAATCTCCCTGATCAATCTCATAGACGCCTACACGCTTTGGACCATCTCTGATTTCGGTATCAGCGTGAAGCAGATGCCCAGGGAAGAGACCGTCTGCCAGTACACCATCGCCAATAATGATGCACCGCTGGAAATACCGGACCTGGCTGCAGATGCACGTTTCAAAGACAAACCATATGTAACCGGAGGCGAACAGTTAAGGTATTACTGGGGTACGCCTTTACGTACCTTCGAAGGGCATAATCTCGGCGCCTTATGTGTGATTGACCGGAAGCAGAAGGCATTGAGCCCGGAGAAAAAAGAAATGCTGGGGCTGATAGCAGAAGAGATCGTGAGCAGGCTGGCCACTATCAGCGTCATTAATAAACTCAAGAACAAGGTATTTGAGTCGGAAGAAACGCAGAAGAAGCTGACACATGACATACGCGGCCCTGTATCCGGTATTATCAGTATGGCGCAACTGATCAGCGAACAGGGGCAATCCAATAACATCGAGGATATTTTAAGTTTTATCTCCATGATCCAGAAAAGCGGTCATTCCCTGCTGGAACTGGCAGATGAGATCCTCAGCGTTGAGCAGCAAAAGAACGGCGGCACAGGCTTATCTGCCATGAACCTGAGTATTTTCAGGGAACGGCTGATGAAACTCTACCTGGTGCAGGCCAGCGCCAAAGGCGTTACACTGTCTGTACGCACCAACACTGCCACAGAGACCATTCCCATCAATGGTAATAAGCTGCTGCAGATCACGGGCAACCTGGTTTCCAATGCCATCAAATTCACACCTGCAAAAGGCCGTGTATCGGTAGAGCTGGACCTGAAGAAAGAAGATTACCAAAGGTACCTGGAAGTAAAGGTAAGCGATACCGGTGTAGGCATTTCGGCCGAAGCCATTTATGCCATCACACAGGGAAACGCCGGCACCACACAAGGTACCGGCGGTGAAAAAGGATTTGGCTTCGGGCTGTCGCTGGTAAAGCACCTGGTAGAAAAGCTGAAGGGTAGCCTCAGCATTCAGTCAAGCCCGGGTGAAGGGAGCAGCTTTGTGATCAGGTTACCACAGTAGCAGCTACCGGATGCGCTGTTGTTCTGCATCTGCACCGCCTACGTTCCGGTCGCGCTTCTCATAAGACTTTCCGAAGTTGTAGGTGAAGATAAGGCCGGCTACGCGTGTGTCCGCTTTGTTACGATAGTTACCACGGGCATTGGTCAGGAAATTAATATCTCCATAGTTGAGGCGGGAGTAGAACACATCGTTCACTGTCAGTTTCAGGGAACCTTTGCTGCTTAATATCTTCTTTTCCACTGCAAAGCCCATGGTCCAGTAATCGCCTAGTACAAACTGCTGGGTGATGATATCTGAACGGTACATGCCTGTGATCTCTGTGTTCCATCCCTTAGATAGTTTAGCCTGCAGCGTTATGTTCGTCACATAATTCATTCCATCCACACGCAGGTTATTGCCATAAAGATCTGCTCTGAAGCGGCAGTATTCCGCGATACCGAACCAATGAATGAAGAACCATTTAAAGGGTTGCAGGTCTGCATTGCCGGACACAGACAGATAATCGCTCGTCCCTACATTGGCGGGACGGCTGTAGAAGCGGTCTCCCTGTACCTCAATGGTCTCTCCTATCTCGCCTTTGTAATGGCTATAGTTGATCTTGCCTGTGAGCATATTACGGTAGATCCAGGAAAGGTCCAGCGAGTGTGAGATCACCGGCTGGATAAAAGGGTTACCCACATAATACATGAATTTGTCAAGCGGGGAGATAAAGGGATTCAGATCATTGAAGCCTGGGCGTTCTATACGTTTGCTGTAAGACAATACAAACTGGTGGGTAGCCGCAGAATCTGTTTTATAGGAAAGATAAAAAGTGGGAAACAGGTTGGTATAATTCCTTTTGAAAGCTGAATCCTGCTTTACGGCGTTGCCCAATTGCTCTCCCCGCATAACGGTGTTCTCTACACGCAGACCACCCTGCAGGGAGAACTTTCCCATTTCATTGCGGAAGCTGAGGTAGGCGGCATTGATATTTTCATGGTAGATGAAGTGATTGGTCTTATCATAGTCGGGCATGGTAAGGGCATTGATGGTCACTTCATAATCCGCTTTGTTATCAGTAGAGATATAACTTGTTTTAAGGCCGGTCTCCAAGCGGGCGCCAGCAGACAATGGGTAAGTATAATCTGCTTTGGCGCTGTAGATGTTAATGCCGGATGGGATCCTTCCATGCAGGTCATCGCGGGTTTTGAGGCTGCTGTCCGGATAGTAGCTGGCATTCTTAAACAGCTGGGTAGCTTCCGAACTGTTGTGGATATAATCGAGGTCTACAGCCAGCTCGCGGCCGGTGGTACCGTATTGGTGGCGGTAGTTGAGATTGACGCCTCCCCTGTCCAGCGCACGCTTATCTTTATTATCAGCGGTTACCAGGGAATCCAGCTGGTGTACGGGATTATACAAAAAGCTGTTGTTATTCACCAGTCCTGTACTTCTGCGGGAAATGCCGTTCAGCACAATTCCGATGGTGGTATACTTATCCATGTAATAATCCGCACCTATTTTCAGGGAAGGCGAGCGGTCCTGTCGCCGGATAAACGAAAATTGGCTGAACCCGGAGCGGAGGCTGCCATCATCATTCAGATAGCTTCGTTCTATCAGCAGGTCACTGAAACTGCGGCTGTAGTTATAACCTGCGTTCAGAAAGAAGTTGAAGGCGTTGTTGCGCACATTCAGGTTGAGGCTGTTGAAGCTGCGGGGATAAACGCCCTGATGGTATGATGTGGAGATATTGCCGTTAAAGCCCTGCCGCTTCAGCTTTTTAGTACGGATATTGATCACGCCTGCATTACCGGCCGCATCGTAACGGGCGGGTGGTATGGGCATCAGTTCAATGGTTTCCAGGGAACCGGATGGCAGCGACCGGAGATAAGCGGCCAGGTCGTTACCGGATAAATAAGTGGGCTTGTCATCAATATAGATGGTGACACCTGATTTGCCCAGGAGGCTGATATTACCGTCCTGGTCTACCATTACACCGGGTGATTTCTCTAGCACATCCAGGGCGCTGGTACCGGCGTTGGAAATAAGCGCATCCACATTCACGATGGTGCGGTCAAGGCGTGTTTCCACCAAAGGTTTACGGCCGGTGACCGTTACATCTTTCAATTGCCTGGTGCCAGGTAGCACAGTGTCTTTTGGCTTATTATTGGAAGCAGGCGCCTGTGCGTAAGTGCAATAGCTTATCAGCACCATGCCGAAGGCCGGCAGGCAGTTTTTGATCTTCATAAAAGGCGGATTTAGATCCGGGCAAGGCAAGGCCTGTTCACCCGGGAGTGAGATGCTGTGTTAGCGGTTATTTGAAAAATGTTAGTTGTTTATTGTGATGGTGGTACGCTGATGGGACTTGGAATACATGTAGAGATCTGAAGGCTGTTTGATGTACTTTTCCTTGTATTTACGGAACACTTCATCCGTTTGCTTTTGACCATCCACAATGAATTCTGTTTGGTTCAGCCGGAAAAAGAACCTGTCGCTGTTCTTTATAAGCCCATCCTTCCGCAGGTCTTTCAGGATCTTTTCCGCTTCGTTGTCGAGTACCGGTTTAGGGGCGGCTACAGGATGAGGAGCTGGCGGTGGCGTAGCAGCCGGAGCTGGTGTGGCAACCAAGGAAGTTGTGGCGGTTGACGCAGTTGTAGCAACGGACGCAGAGGTGGCAACCGATGCAGGTGTAGCGACCGACGGAGCTGTCATTGGCGAAATCAGGATCAGCCGGCCGTTATTGCTGGCGTCCATCTCAGATAATTTCCGCTGCTCCTGCAGGGCTTCGGTGGTTTTCTCTGACGTGATCTGTGTTTGTTGTTGAAGACGTTTATCCTGCACATCAACAGCACCTCTGATTACGTTGTCGAGTATAGATTTAATGACAGGATACTTGGCAGGCAGTTCGTCATCGGGCACTTTCACACCGTCTATTTCCAGTCCGGTGACCTTATTGTTATCCAATAATATTTTGTACTGTTTGCCATCTACGGTGGTTGTCATGGTACCTGTCATGACGGAGTTCTCTTTTTTCAGCACGGGTACCGAGTCCTTTCTGGTCTGCCAGGGCTGATATTGCGGTTGATAAGGCTGATACTGCGGCTGATACTGCGATTGATACGGCATTCTGTAGATGTCTGCCATTGCCTGTAGTCCTGCGGTATAGGGTGCTAGGCGCCGTCTATCCATGCCCCGCGTAAACACTTCTGTTCCGTTCACTTTCAGTGCTGCCAGTTCGTTGTGCCTGTCATCCCATTGGACCTGATACACTACATTGTTGCGTTTAAAGAGATAAACCCGGTAAGGATCACCGCCAAAGGTTACAGCAGTACCTTCCGTTACGCCTTTAATATCCACGTCATAGTAGTAATATGCGGCGTTCAGTACTGGCGGCTCGGTGGCAGGTGTATCTTCTGCAGGAGGTGCTGCTGTTTCGTCTTTTGCCGCTTGATCTGCCTGTGGCTTTTCAAACGCGGGTTGGTCAACAGGACTTATTTCCTGCAAAGCTTTCTTCTCCTCTATTTTCAGCACCTGTTCGGTAGCAGTTTTCGGCAGCTGTTTCTTTTCGGGCTGGGAGAAAACGAAGCCCAGCATACCGGTGAGGCTGAAACAGAGCAGCAGGAAAGACTTCTCGGCGATGTTCAGGGTTTTGTTCTTGCTGCCCAATATGCGTTTTACGCGGTCCAGCAATTGTTTCTTTCTGCCCGGAAAAGCCATGGCATATTTAGTGCGGGGCGCGAGCTGGAATTCCTGGAAGCTGACGAGGGCCTGGATATAGCCGTTACGGCTTTGTGTAACGCCAATGGCTATATCATCACAGCAATGTTCGCGTTCCTCTCGTATGCGGGCGGAAAGCCAGAGCAATGCCGGGTTGAAGAAGAAGATGGTCTCAGCAAAGTGCTGCACTACGTTGACCAGGAAATCGCGGCGGCGGATGTGCGCCAGCTCATGGAGCAACACGGCCTCTACCTGGTCTGGCGGCAGTTGCGCCATCATGCCCAGGGGCATGAGGATAATGGGCTTAAACATGCCGAGCGCCGTAGGTACTTTTACCATGGCAGATTCCAGCAGCTGGACCTTGCTGTTAAGCCTTATCCTGCCGCAGAGTGCTGACAGCTGATCAACAAAGGCTGCAGCAGGAATGGAGGTTTTATAATGGCGGATGCGTTGTACGTACACAAGTCCACCGAACAGCCATAATGATCTGGCTACAAATACGATGAACCATAACATCACGAGCAGGGGTGCGTGCTCATTGAAGTAGGCGACAAAACGCTCGGTGAAATCAGGCTCCGGGATAGCGGTGTTTGCTGCCTGCGCTGCTATGTTTTCCAGTGCCAGCTCCGGTGTTGTTACTACCTGTACAGGCGTTTCTGCGGTTATTGCCCGGTGGCCTGCAGGCTGGCGCAGCTCATAAAAGAAGGTGAGCACAGCGCTGCCAACGAGCACGAAGAACAGCAGGGTGAAGATATTATAGCGCAGGGCGGGCCTGGACTTACGGGTAAATAATATAAGGATACCGGCTAAGAGGGCCAGTACGAGGCCTTGCCACAGGGAATGGATCAGTGTCCAGCCGATGGCGCGGATAATATCATTAGATAAGAGTTGCATAGTGATGCAGGTTTATGGGTTATTGCTTATCCGGGTTTATCTTATTGATCAGTGCTTTTATTTCATCCAGCTCGTCTTTCGAAGTTTTCTTGTTGCCCAGCAACTGCATGAGCAAGGTGGCGGCAGAACCGTTGAAGGTAGCGTCGAGGAAGCGGTCTAACAGCAGTCCTTTGGTGGATTTTTCTTCCAGGCGGGGGCTGTATACGTGCTTCATGCTGCTTTCATCGCGGGCCAGCATGCCTTTATCTGTCATAATCTGCATGATCTTCAGCGTGGATGTATATTGAACGCTGCGCTTCTCGTCATTCAGGTGGTCATTCACGAAGCGAACCGTGGAGGGGCCATGTTTCCACAATACCTGTAATATCTCCAGCTCCGAACGGGTGGGCTCCGATGGCGGATTATTTTTAGGATCGTCTTTCATGGAACTAAAGGTACGAATATATTCGTACGAAACAAGTAGTAGGGTAAGTTTTTTTTATTGGGGGCAGAAATGTCCCGTTTCACCATTAATGAAGTCCTTTATGCGGATGATGTTTGGGAGAGCGAAACGCTAGATTTGTATTGTTTAAAATCCACTATTATGAAAAGTACCGTGGTTGAAAATATAGATGCGTACATTGCAGGTTTTCCAAAGGATGTGCAGGCGCTGCTGGAAGAAGTGCGTGCAGCCATTAGAAAAGCAGCGCCGGAGGCAACAGAGGCCATCAAATATGCCATGCCTACCTTCGTGTTGAATGGGAATCTCGTGCACTTTGGGGCGTATAAACGTCATATCAGCGTTTATCCTGTGCCAACAGGAGATGCGGTATTTGATAAATTATTAGCGCCTTATGAAACGTCAGGGAAAGGTACGGTGCAGTTCCCGCTTGATCAGCCGATGCCGGTGGCGCTGATAGAGAAAATTGTGCAATACCAGGTGAAACGGAATAAAGAAATACACAAAACAAAGGCTATCAATAAGCCGCGGTAAAACGTGCCCGATGATGCCTGGGCGTTTCAATTTCGTCCGCAATAACTACTGCCACATCTTCTACCGAAAGCACACTTCGCCCCCCTTCATCTACCACAGGGAAATCTGTGCCCAGGCGATACTTTCCTGTTCTTCCTGTAGTAATTCCCTGATGCATTTCTTTAGCCGGGCTGAAAAACGCCCAATCCAATTCAGTCTCATTTCTGATCATATTGAGATAATCCCTGGCGGCAGCAGCACCGGCTTTGATCTCCGGAGGAAATTCATATGCATCCACAAGCTGAATTCCCGCGGCAATGTATAAGCTGCCGGCGCCGCCGATTACGATAAAACGTTTTATGCCTGCCAGTTTCACTGCCTGTTGTATGGATTGTGACCCTTCGATAAATTCATCATAAATATCCGGGGTGTTTGACCACCCCGGGTTATAAGCACTGACCACAACGTCACAGGTTTTCAAGGCATCGGCCAGATCATTGGTATTAAAAATATCCAGGCTGATAAAAGCAATCGCTTCGGTCTGAATTTGCATTTTTCTTGATATCCCTAAAACCTTATGGTTCCTGTTAGCCAATTCGTTAACAATGCATGTACCAACAAACCCCGTGGCGCCAATTACTGCGATTTTCATTTTCTTGATTTATTATTCCGGTACAAATATGAAATCAAAAATACCCACATGAAAATTTTTGAGAAGAAGTGGAAGATTTATGCGAAGAACGTCAATTGTACACCGTCCTATCCGTGCTTATTCATATCTCAACGCTTCTATAGGGTCCAGCTTTGACGCTTTCAGTGCCGGATAATAACCAAAGAAGACCCCGATCATGGTGCAGAAGGTGAAAGCAACCAGGATGGATATGATATTAACAGACGGCGGCCAGGAAAGGACCTTTGCCATTATAAGGGACAATATTTCCCCGAGTATTATACCGGCGGCGCCACCGGTTACACTGATCAGGACCGCTTCTATCAGAAACTGGTTCAGGATATCGGCTCCCCGTGCGCCTACGGACATTCGCAAGCCGATCTCCCTGGTTCTTTCGGTAACCGAAACATACATAATATTCATGATCCCTACGCCGCCGATCAGGAGGGAGATCGCGGCGATAGCGCTAAGCAAATTGGTAAGCATTCCCGAGACCGTGTTCAAAGTCCGGATGATCTCCATCTGCGTGAGCACTTCGAAATCATTGCTTTCGTTCACACGCAGGCGATGCGATCTCCTTAAGATGTTGATAATTTCATCAGCGGCAGCATCCGATAGCGCTTCAGACTTAGCCGAAGCATAAATGCCACCGAAATAAACGGAGGCGATCACACGCTTTTGAACAGTTGTATAGGGAGATATAATGATATCGTCCTGATCCTGTCCAAAGGCGCTTTGCCCCTTAGGCGCCAGTGTGCCGATGACCTGGACAGGCAGCTTATTGAACCTGATGATCTTCCCGACCGGGTTTACGTTTTTCGGGAAAAGACGCTTCACTACCGTTTGCCCTAATAAACAAACTTTGGCATAGGTCCTGACCTCCTTTTCGGTGAACATTACCCCGTCTTTCAAAGATCTGTTCCTGATCGCAAGATATTGCTCGTTCACTCCTTCGATCGTCGTCGGCCAGTTCAGGGCGCCATGAATAGCCTGTCCTTCTGACTGGGAGGATGGTGAAACGGCTTTGACATACAGGGCCTGGTCTTCAATCGCCAGCACATCCTTTATGGTGAGGTTCTGCAGGATGTCGCTTTGAATACGTGTACCGCCGGGATCATTACTGAGCGGCGTTACCAGGATCAGGTTTGAGCCCAGGCCGGAGAGTGCGGCTTTGATGCTATACCTGGCGCCTTGTCCCGCAGCGCCGATTGCGACCACCGAGGCGACACCGATAACAATTCCCAGCATGGTCAATATTGCCCGTAGTTTATTGCGCTGCAGCGCTTTGAAAGCGAGCCGGAGCAAATCTATGATCGTCATCTTTCAATGGTCTTCGGTCAGGGGTAATTCGGCCAGGATTTGCCTGGCTGAACGAATATGCTGGTTGTGATGGTCCTGGACAACACGGCCATCCTTCAAAATGATCGTACGGCTGCTAAAAGCGGCAATATCCGGTTCATGGGTCACAAATACGATAGTTTTACCCTGCTCACGATTAAGTTCCTGCATCAGGGCCATGATCTCATAAGATGTCCTGGTGTCCAGGTTGCCGGTAGCTTCATCCGCCAGGATCATGACCGGTTCATTGACCAGCGCCCGGGCGATAGCTACACGTTGTTGCTGGCCGCCGGAAAGTTGATTAGGCATATGGTGCATCCGGCTCGAAAGCCTGACGGCATCCAGCGCAGCGGCGGCCCGTTTCCTGCGCTGGCTTGCATTAACCCCGCGGGCATAAAATAACGGCAGCTCAACATTTTCCAATGCACTGGTCCTGGGCAGCAGGTTATAGGACTGAAATACAAATCCTATTTTCTGGTTCCTGAGCTTAGCCAGCTCATTCCGCGCCAAGCCGCCTACATCTACACTGTCTAACAGGTAAGTTCCTTCAGTGGGCTTATCCAGGCAGCCAAGTGAATTTAGCAGGGTTGTTTTACCCGAACCGCTGCTGCCCATAATGGTAACGAACTCACCGGCGGTAATGTCGAAGCTGATGCCTTTCAGCGCCCGGACATGGTCTGTTCCCACGAGGAATTGCCTTTTAATGTCCTTCAATTCCAGTATCTTCTTCATTATCTCTTATTTGAACCCGAAGCGGACATGACCGCTTGTTCCGTCACTTGTCCCGGCTCCAGCAGGGAAACGACGACCAGATCAAGAGCGGTAATGCCGTAAATGACTTCCACCTGCGTGTTGTCATCAATCCCTATCTTAATGAGCCGTTGCTCCAGGATATTCCCTTTTTTTATCCAGACATAAGCGGATCTGGTTTTGCCGGTTCCGTTATCACCCTGGGCCAATTCAACCTGCTTTGCAGGCAACAATTTGTAAGTACTGTTCAGCGCCGCATCGGGTGAGAAATTCAGGGCCTTGGCTGGTATCCGTAAGGCATACTGTCTTTCTTTGGTAAAGACAGTGATATTCGCTGTCATGCCCGGTTTTAACTTCATATCATCATTAGGTGCATTAATGATCGTGGTAAAGCTAACCACATTGGCGGACACCCTGGGTTGCAGCCGTACTTCGGCGACCGTTCCCCCGAACGAATCATCAATAAAAGCGTCCACCGTAAATGTCACCCGCTGGCCTTTGGAAACATTACCAATATCGGCTTCATCGATAGCCGCCTGCACCTGCATCTTAGTAATATCTTTGGCAAGGACAAATAAGGTTGGCGTATTGAACATCGCTGCAACGGTCTGCCCGAGGCTGACGTTCCGGGACAACACCACCCCGTCGATCGGTGAATAAATATCCGCAAAGGACAGGTTCCTGAGCGAGGCCCGTAACCGGGCCTTGGCATTGGTGACCGATGCAACTGCTGCATTGTAGTTATTCAACGCCGTCTCATATTCCAGCTTACTGACAGATCCCGTAGCATAAAGCTGCGTTTGGCGGGCGAAATTATGCTGGTTAAAAGCAAGCTGGCTGCGCTGTGTTTGCAGATTCGCCCTGTTTTGGTCAACTTCGGCCTGCAGTAGTGTCTTATCAAGTTGCGCCAGTAACTGACCTTTTTTAACAACGGAGTTAAAATCCGCATTCAACATGCTGATTATCCCGGATACCTGCGTACCAACAGACACCGTATCCAACGGCTGTATAGTCCCGGTGGCAGTAACGCTTTGCGCGATATAACCATAAGTAGGCTTCTCTGTCGCCAGCTGTACTTCTTCTTTCCCTTCCTTAAAAAGCAGGAGCCAAACCAGAAAGCCTGCAAAAAAAACAACGGTGCTCACCAAAATCATCTTAGCGTTTTGCATTATTTTTTAATTGGAGATGGACGAGTTTCCCTTATAAAAATCATAAATCATACAGGTTAATGCAGCGTTGTATTTAGCTTGTAAAAATTGCTGTTGGGCTTGTATATAGAGCGTTTTTTGCTGTAAATACTCAACCATGTTGATCAGGCCAGCCTTCAACTGTTCATCGGCTACCCGATATGTTTCCTGATTGTATTTAAAGGCTTCCGTTGCCGCCTGAAACTGGATTTGCGCATTGACCAGGTTGATATAAGCCCTTTCAATGGTTAAGGAAAGGGCTGTTCGCGTATCTTTCAGCCTCAATGTAGCCTGCCCGACTCCGATCCTGGCTTCAGCTATATTTACAGCATAACGGCTGCGGGCAAAAATGGGCACAGACAGTGTCAGGCCTAATTGCTGATTAAGGTTGTTGCTGAGCTGTCTGTAGTAAGCGGGCGAGGAACCGCTATAGTTCGAACCCATAAAGCCGGAGAGGGTCAACGATGGCTTAGCCCCGGAGAGCGCTTTATCCAGGCTGGCTTTGGCTATTGCAATGCCGACAATGCCGTTCTTCACCTCGGGGCGATCATTAAGCGCCTGTTCCTGGACATCCCGCAACCTTTCAACGAATGGCCGCGTCGGGAGCGAATCGGGCGCCACAATATCGAGCTCCGTAGCCAGCGGCAGTTGCAGCAACTGCTTCAAATCAACGAGGTGCTGCCTTTTTGCATTCTCAGATGTGATAACCGAATATTTATCGTTCGCCAACTGCGCTTCCAGCTGGAGCAGCTCCTTTTGAGCGATACTGCCGGCTGCCAGCTGGTTGCTGGCACGTGCTACCTGCGCCACAGAAGTACTGAGCACGGATTGTTTATAAATGATGCTTTCTTTATCGAGCAGTACATTTAAATAATACTGTATGATCTGAAGCGTAATGTCATTTTCCTGTTGTAAAACGTTCAGTTTCGCGGCTTCGGCATACAGGTCCTTCTGGTGGATATCACTGCTAACATAACCGCCGCGGTAAAGTGTCCAGGAAGCATTCAATCCATAGTCGCCCGAGCCGAAGGTCCCTGCATTGTTATTGTCTGAACCCTTAGCCAACCTATTGTTGTGGTTAACAAACCAGCTCGCCGATGTGTACAGATCAGGCAGCCGCGCAGCCCTGGAAAGCCGCAGTTCCTGTTCACTTATTCTTTGATCCAGTTTCAGGTCATTTAACCTGATGTTATGCTGCTTCGCATAGCTGATACAGGTTTCCATATCCCACAAGACGGTTGTATCCTTTCCCCAGTCCTGAGCGCAGCCTTCAGCCGGAAAGGCAACGAGCATCAGCAGGACAATAATTACACGAATGAATGCCATGAAAAGAGGGATTAGATAATATTTACTTTAGATCACCCCCGTGATCAACGATGCAAATGTGAGATCAAAAAAAAGCTGGTACAAATTTTTGAGATGAAGGGAAGGAGTTATGCGAAGAAAGGAATGCAGGGCCTGCAGCCCTGCGTTGTATTATAGTATAGGGGAAGGTGTGATGGTAGTGATGAAGTTTCTTACTTAGTATGCAAACTAATATGCAGCACTCCTTCTTTATAATAACACTCGCAGTTAGCCGCGGAACGCAAAATATCCAGTAACTCGTTAAGTGGTCTGTTCTTAAAGACAATACCTGTAAAATGTTTACTGGCAGCCTGCTCCGGGTTATCCAGGTGTACAGGCGTATTGAACCAGCGTGGTATCAGGGTGGCCAGTTCGCTGATCGGTGCATTGTCCAGTATATACCGGCCGTTTATCCAGGCCAGTTCATCAGGGTCAAAGGGATGAACGGTCATATCATCCTGCCCTGCGGCATAGCTTCCCTGCAGGCCCGGCCGCAACACAACTTTTTTTGATGTGCTTTTAAGCGCCACCGCTCCATCGACCAGTGATACTTTCTGATTGCCCTGCTCGTATGTATTTATGTTAAATGTGGTTCCCAACACCTGCACCTGGGCGCCATCCGGCAACTCAACAATAAAGGGCCTGGCATCGTCCCTGGCGATCTTACAATACACCTCTCCTTTGATCCGGATAATACGGGCGGAATCTCCGAATCTGAATGGGAAGTAGATCTCTGTAGCAGAATTTATAATGATCTCCGACCCATCTGACAGCTTTAATGTATAGTCCAGTCCGGGAGGTACCCATAACTTATTCATACTTGCACCGGCGCCATTATCTGTATAGCTAAGCGTTCTGGCAGCGGGATTATTCGCCAGACGAACCTTCCCGGCATCCGTTGCCCTGGCCTTGGAAAGATCAATGACCTGGCCCCCTGCCAGCTGCAGTTGCAAACCACCTGGCAATGTTGTATTGACGGCCACCGGCTGTTTATGTGTCGGCCTTATGAAGAAAAAGCCGCCGGCTAATATGCCTGCCAGCAGGGCGGCGGCAGAGATCCGCAGCACCCTTCGCCGCCGCTGCGAACGGCGTGCATTGCCGGAGACCTTCTCCCAGGACTCAAGCAGATCATATTGCAAGGTATCCGGCGCCGGAAAAGTGCGTTGCAGCTCTTCCCATTGCCTTCTTACCTCCTGGTCTTCCAATATCAGCTGTTCCAGCAAACGCTCATCCTCCGGCCTTATAATCCCCGAAAGTTTCTCTATCATGAGCTGGTGCAAATCCATATCATCTAAATTGTCAATATCCACTATATTAAGTTCGTTGAGATGGGAAAATGGGTGACCTGCTATCGCAAATGAATCAATTTTTTTCTCAGGGTTTTGAGCGCATCAGCCAGGTGGGTCTTGACAGTATTGACATTAATGCCAAGTTCAGCGGAGATCTCTTTTCTTCTCTTGCCGGCCATGATTGCGAGATCAAACACTCTGGCCTGTTGCGGGGGAAGGCTCTTTACCGCTTCGCTAAACTCCAGCCTGATCTGGCTGCGCTCGGCGGGGTCAGTTTGAAACCAGGGTGATGTATCGGTAATGTCACGAGCAATGGCGGCCCTGTTCTTTTTGGTATCCAGCAACCTGATAGACAACAGGCGGACAGACTGAAAAAAGTAGCTCTTAACGTTTCCCCGAACGTCCAGGTATCTCTTTTTATACCAGAAGTCGGCAAAGAAATCCTGCACAACATCCTTTGCTTCCTCTTCCGATCTCAGTATCTGAAAGGCGGTGAAAAATAAAAAACGCCCATATCGGTCATGAAGTAACCTCAAAGCACTTGCCTGACCATTTTTCAATTCTTGTAATAACATTTGATCGTCCTGCATAGGTCAGCAACAGTTGACGTTTATACCCTTAAAGACTTGTGGTTGATCTATATCCCAATAGATGACTATCTGACAATCAAAGATAGTTAAAACGATTTAGTTCTACATGTGAGGCAGAAATAAAAAAGTTGGCGGTGAGGTCACCCAAAAGCATTTCTTGCTGAACTGTATATTAGTTAGTCAGTAAAAAATCAACTGCCAATGATCCAATTCCACACAAGGGCCATCTCAGGATTGACCCTGGTTATGATTATTTTGTCCGGCCTCGCGCAAGCCCAAAACAAAATCCCCGACAGGTTCCGAATAAGCCTGATAAACAAAAGCATTACGCTGAAGGATCTTTTTAAAGCCGTTCAGCAACAAACCAAGCTCACTGTTTACTATGCCGACGAAAGCATCAACGTGCAGGATAAAATTTCAGTGAACTTTGTGAACACACCACTGGAGACAGTAATGGAACAGTTGCGCAGGGAGAGATCGCTTACCTATGAATACAATAACAGCGCCATTGTAATCAAGCCTGCAAAACAGGATGCTCCTCCTCCACCGGTACAGGATCAAAGGACCGGCCGGGTCACCATAAGCGGGAAAGTAACAAACGATGAAGGACTGGCCCTGATAGGAGTAACCGTGGTCGTTAAAGGCATGACCATCGGCGCCATTACAGACTCACTCGGCGAATACCAGATATCTGTACCTGAAAACAGTAAAATGCTTGTATTCAGTTATGTAGGTTATGACCCCCTGGAAGCGACCATTAAAAATCAGAAAATAGTCAATGTTGTTTTAAACCTGCACCATTCGGAAATGAATGAGGTGATCGTTGTAGGCTACGGCAAGCAAAAGAAAATAACTACTATCGGCGCACAAAGCACTATCGCTGCAGAAGAATTAAAACAGCCGGTGGCAAATCTCAGCAACCTGGTTGCAGGCCGCGTAGCGGGCATTATTGGCGTTCAACGAAGCGGGGAGCCGGGTTTTGATAATTCCGAAATTTACATCAGGGGTATTTCCACGTTCACGAGCAGTTCTCCCCTGGTGTTGGTGGATGGGATAGAACGGGCATTCAACAATATAGACCCTGAAGATATTGCCAGCTTTACTATTTTAAAAGATGCTTCCGCAACAGCCGTTTATGGCGTAAGAGGAGCCAACGGCGTGATCCTGATCGAAACAAAAAAAGGAAGGCTCGGAAAAACATCTATCAATGCCCAGGTAGATTACGGATGGACACAATTTACGAAGCTCCCGAAATTTGCCGATGGGGTCACGTACCTGGAAATTTCAAATGAAGCTTATAAGAACAGCAATCCTTCCGACCCATTACCGAGATATTCACAGGAAAGGATCCAAAAGACAGCAGACAAATCTGATCCCGACCTGTATCCTGATGTGGATTGGTTCGCCGCCATCTTTAAAAAATACGGCAATAACCGCAGGGTAAGGGTCAATGCAAGCGGGGGCTCTGAAAGAGCGCAATATTATTTGTCCATCGGATATTACGATGAAACAGGTATGTTCAAAACAGATGAATTAGCTAAGTATAATTCGTCTATAAGATTCAACAGGTATAATTTCACCTCCAATCTTACATTAAACGTTACGAAAACTACCAAAGTAGACTTCGGCGCATCAGGATGGATCAGTAACGGTAACTACCCTGGTAACGCTACCGGCTCCATTTTTAACGCAGCCTACGTAATGCCTCCGGTCTCAATTCCCGTTAAATATTCGAATGGCAACTTTTCCCAGGTGCGCACCGGCGATATGGCCAATCCCTACACCATGCTGACGCAGTCCGGTTACTCTACCCGGTTTAACAGTCAGTTATGGAGCAACATCCGCGTTAGCCAAAACCTGGATTTTATAACGGATGGGCTTTCCATTACCGGTATGTTCTCGTTTGATAACAATAACGGGCATTATATTTCCAGGAGCAAATCAGTAAATGGTTATCTCGCCACTGGCAGGGACGGCCAGGGCAATCTGCAATTCATTCAGACGCAGATAGGCACGGATTATCTGGGCTATAGCCGTGAAAACGGCGGGTCCAGGCAGTTCTACCTGGAATCAGCCATTAATTATAACCGGGCATTTGGAAAACACCAGGTCAGCGGAATGCTGCTATACAATCAATCAGACAGGGTAGATGCTTTTGCCGGGAGCTTTATCAGCTCTATCCCCTACCGGTACATGGGCCTGGCAGGAAGGGTCACTTATGCCTATGACACCAGGTATCTTGCCGAAGCCAATTTTGGTTATAACGGGTCGGAAACATTTACGCCTGATCGCCGCTTCGGCTTTTTCCCCTCCTTTGGATTAGGATGGGTGGCGTCCCAGGAAAAGTTCCTGGAGCCGCTTAAAAATGCCGTCTCGTTCCTGAAATTCAGGTTCTCCTATGGCGAAGTAGGGAATAGTAGCATAGGTGGGCGAAGATTTGGTTACATCGCTACCGTTGCCAATGTAGGAGGTTATGACTATGGGCGCAACAATATCAGCAACTCAATAAGCGGAGTGAATTTTGGCGACTATGCAGTGGATGTTACCTGGGAAAGAGCAAAAAAATATAATCTCGGTATGGAGATCAGGACCTGGAAAGATGCTATTTCATTAACGGCAGATTTCTTCCAGGAAAAAAGGCGGGGCATATTCCGTCCGCGCGGGGATGTTCCACAGTTCGTAGGGATTACCAATCTGCCCGATGCCAACCTCGGCGCAGTGAATAACAAAGGAATAGATGCCACCCTGGAAATAAACAAACTACTAGGCAAGGATTTCAGAATTGGATTCCGGGGAAATATCACCTGGAACCGGGCCATCGTGATAGACGACGCCAATGCGCCCTGGCCATACCCCTGGCAGCAACGCATAGGGCGCAAGCTGGGACAGCGCTTCGGCTATATTGCCGAAGGCTTGTTCCAATCAGAGGAGGAAATAACCCACAGCGCTTTTCAGCCGGGCACCAACAAACCGGGGGACATCAAGTATAAAGACATGAACGGTGACGGGAAGATTGACTCTTACGATCAGGCGCCTATCGGCTATGGAAGCATGCCGGAAATCGTGTATGGCTTCGGGCCAACGCTCAGCTGGAAAAACTGGTCGCTGGCTGCATGGTTCAAAGGGATCGGCAATGTAGACATCACTTTATATGGCGATGGTTTCCGGCCTTTCACATATGGCGGGGAACGTGGCAACCTGCTGGCGCAGATAACAGACCGCTGGACACCCGATAATCCTAATACACGGCCATTCTATCCCAGGCTCACTTACGGCGCCGATAATATGAATTACGAAGGAAGCACCTGGTGGATGAAAAACGGCGCCTTCCTGAGATTGCAAACCCTCCAGCTGAATTATGAATTTAGCAAGAGCCGATGGTTATCCCGTGCAGGTATATCGGCGCTCGATATCTACTTTATTGGATACAACCTGGCCACATTCAGCGGGTTTAAACTTTGGGATGTGGAACTGGGTGATGGAAGGGGCTCCCAATACCCCCTGCTGAAGACTTACAACTTCGGTATGAGATGTAATTTCTAACAACCTATTTCCCGCAAACAGAAAAACAATGATCATGCTTCAACGTTCGAAAATCAATATATTACTCTTAGCCGGGTGCATACTATGTTTTGTCTCCTGTAAAAAATTTCTGGACCAGGTACCTGATGACCGGATCACTATAGAAGAAGTATTTAAAAAGAAAGCAACTTCGGAACAATTCCTTGCCAGTGTATACAGCTATGTACCGGATGAATGGGAAGCCATCCATAATTTCCCCTGGGTAGGAACGAGCGACGAAGCCGATCTTACCTGGTCCGGCTCACCCAATTACCAGGTCAACATTGGCAATCTCAGCCCTGTAAATAATTCCTTTGAGTATTGGCCCTTCTACTACCAGGGCATCCGTTCGGCCACTTATTTCATCAGCCATATTGATGAGAATAATGAAATACGCAATTTGAACGGTCAGCAGCTCATAGATCAGTATAAAGCGGAAGCAAGATTTCTGCGGGCTTACTATTATTTCTGTTTAATGCGTCAATATGGCCCCGTTATTCTATTGGGCGAAGACGTGATCGCTCCGGACGCTCCGGCCAGCAGCATGCAGCTGCCGCGCAGCACTTATGACGACTGCGTTAGTTATGTGGTGAGTGAACTGGATAAGGCGGCAAGTGTGCTGCCGTCTGTTCCACAAAGAAATAGCCAGCAAAGTGATGCGGAATACGGCAGGGCCACAAAAGGCATGGCATTGGCGGTCAAAGCGCGCCTGTTACTATACGCTGCAAGCCCCCTGTATAACGGGAACGCGGACCCATTGTTATCTTCATTTAAAACTGCGGAAGGCGTTCCCCTGATCTCAGCATCAAAGGACAATGAAAAATGGAAAAAAGCAGCTGATGCCGCAAAGGCAGTGATCGATCTGGGTATTTACGCTTTGTATAAGGATCCATCCGGCGATGTAATCAAATCATTGCAGGGTATCTTCTTCCAGGGCTGGAACGATGAACAGATCTTTGTCCGCAAAGGAAATGGATTAACCCAATGGGATGTGCATTGTATGCCCAGGCAGGCAGGCGGATGGTGTGGGATTGGCCCCACACAGGAAATGATCGACGCTTACTTTATGTCAGATGGAAAATTGCCTTCCGAATCCCCGCTGTATGTTCCAACCGGTTTTACCAATGTGGGAGGGGAAAGAGTTTTCAATATGTACATCAACAGAGAGCCCAGGTTTTACAGGGATGTCACTTACAATAACAGTGTCTGGCAGGGTGGCACGATGCAATCCCCCGCCACCATCAGCTTCTTCGTTTCGGGGCCTAACGGCAGGAACGGACATCCTACGGATTATTCTAAAACAGGATACCTGATCAGGAAAAATGTCGGGCCTACTACCAATATAGGTTCCGGCGGTAATGGACAACGGCAGGACAGGCCAGCCCCCCTGTTCCGTTTAGCCGAGATCTACCTGAATTACGCTGAGGCCCTCAATGAATATGACCCGGGGAATCCCGATATCGTGCGGTATCTTAACATGATCCGCGATCGCGCAGGCATCCCGCAGTATGGCGCAGGTCTTCCGGTCCCGGGCAGCCAGGATGAAATGCGCCAAAAGATCAGGGCGGAAAGAAAGATCGAGCTGGCATATGAAGGCCACCGGTTCTTTGACATCCGCAGATGGAAAATTGCGCCGCAGGTAATGGGCACTATGCACGGCATGGACATCAGCAAGGACGGAGATGCCTTTTATAACACAGTGGCAACCATGACGCCGCATCTGTTCATGCCCTCTTATTACTGGTGGCCTATCAGCCAGTATGAGCTGGACAGAGACAAAAAGATCGTTCAAAATCCCGGTTGGTAAAATCAACTTATCAAACAGGCTATAAATATCATTTCAGGTATACGCCAGAGTTGATACAGTTTCGCTATTTTTGAAAAGGGCGGATACTTGGAGTTAAGTGACAATTTAATACAATAGATTATGAGAAGAACATTTATGAGCTTAGCCATGTTTGTCTTTTTACGCCAATATGCTATGGCTCAGGAAAGCCTGCCACTCTACCCGGAAAATCAAATTCCGTTTGCGAAAGAAAATACCGAGGTGCCCAAAATTACGGTATATGCGCCTAAAGAGAGGAAATCAAACGTTGCTGTGATTGTCTGTTCCGGAGGATCTTATGGAGGTAGGGCCAACGATGTGGAAGGTATACCTGCCTGCCGGAAACTTAACGATGCGGGTATTACTGCTTTCCTGTTGGATTACCGTGTTCCCAATGCGTCCAGGATGAGTGAGAAGGAAATTGTCCCCCTTACAGATGTGCAGGCCGCAATAATATATGTAAGATCGCATGCGAAGCAATACAAGATAAAACCTGACCAGCTTGGCATAATGGGCTTTTCCGCAGGAGGACACCTGGTTACTACAGTGGAGACCCATTTTGATCAAACAAGATTAGAGAACCCCACGCACGTCAGCCTGCGCCCGGATTTTGTTGTGGCGGTCTATCCTGTTGTAAGTTTTGCCGACAGCCTTACACATATACAATCCAGGAGTAATTTAATCGGTCCGGATATAACACCTGAAAGGATCCGGGAGTTTTCCAACGAACTGCAGGTATCCGAAAAAACACCTCCCACATTCATTGTGTCTGCTATTGATGACGATGTAGTAAAGGTAGAAAACAGCTTATATCTTGAAGCTGCGTTAAGACAACATCGCGTTCCCGTAAAAATGTTTTTGTATGCAAAAGGCGGGCATGGCTTTGGTGTAAATAATAAGACGGCACTTGTACAGTGGACAGAACCCTGTATACGGTGGATATTGGGTGAAAAATCTTTTTAGATTACTATTGTGAACAATGCGTACCAGGGAGTTGTTACATATCTGAATTCAAAAAATTCTATCTTATGGCAACTCCTAAAAAAGGCAATAAACCCATCGTCGACCCAGACAAATTCTCCGTTTACAGAATGAAAGGTTCTGACAAGATCGTTATCCGCAAAAAAGGAGGCCCCACGCGGGAACAGGCGTTGAAGTCTAAACGCTATGTGCGGTCACGGGAAAACACAGCGGAATTTACCGCGGTTGGGACGGCTGTCAGGGCTATCAGGTTCGCGTTGCTACCTATTAAACATCTTTCTGACTATAATTTCACACCTACGCTAACACACATCTGCAGTGAGATCAAAAAAGAGGATAAAACCGGAAAACGTGGGCAGCGCAGTATTTTCCTGTCGCAGCACTCTTATATGCTGGAGAGCTTCATGTTGAATAAAAAGCATCCTTTCCAAAGTATAGTAGCCAGCCCAATAAGCTGCACCTTTAACCGGGAAACAAAAAGCGCTGTGATAAAGTTGCCCAGGCTTACACCCGATATCAACCTGCGGCTGCCCTGGAAACATCCACTCTACCGTTTTTCTATGTCACTGGGGCTGGTGCCGGATACCGTTTATGAGGACGGGCAGTATAATGATCATGTTGAAGACCGGGCCTGTACCGAGTTTGATACGGCATGGCATGTGGTCACAGCACCTTTTAAGTCACAAACCGTGGAGCTGCAGCTGGATATAACGCGTGCCATTAAAGATTCACAGACCCTGGTATTTGCCATAGGCATAGAAATGGGTATGCCGGGCCCCGATGGCAAAACAGAGGAAGTGAAACGCGCCGGTTCGGCGTGCATTCTGGCCGTAGGGTAAACCTGATCATGGGACTTTACTGCATTGTGTTATGTAAGTTTGATGTAGATCTTATATAGATGTTCTGTATCTTAATAGATACAGAACATCTACAGAACATGTACAGAACATCTACAGAACATCCTGCTATATATATGCGGTTACATAGCAATAATCGCCCATTATTAGCGTATAGCCCGGCCATACATCTTATTGTCTGTAGAAAATGTATCCGCCATGGTGTAGCGTATTATCGTCTGTGAAGTTCCCATCAGCTGTAAAACCACTATCGTCCCAATATTTTATGTAAGTTCCCCTTATTTCATACCTTCCTGTATAGGCGCTTTGGCGGTCTCCACGCGCTTCGTCGTATCTGCCGTCAGGCAGCAATTCCTGTCTGATGTATCCATCGCCTGTAACCCACATGCCGATGTACTTTTGATGATCTGTGCTTTTCGTTTGCATTGTTTTAATTTTTTGACAGATCAAAATTAGCACGGGGTTTATAGAAAGCGGATGCACGTTCCAAACCAAAAATTGCAAATATCAAACACTGTTATCGTGCATAATACCACTTCAGCGCCTGCTGCTCCACCTCTTTAACAAACGCGTCCTTTGCCTGGTTATATTCCAGCGTATCCTTAAATTCCCTTAAGGACAATTCCTTCTTTAGTGCATCATAAGCATCTCTCGTATCCGGATGCGCCTGTAAAAAATCCCTGAAAGCAATATGCCTGTCCCAATGCGGTGTATCCTTTACGAGGACGTGAATATTAGCCATCGCCCTGAAATCCTTTCCGGTAACAAACTCCTCTCCTATATCCACCATCGCAGGCGGCATTTTTTGCGGTAAAGGTTCCAGCTTTATGAAAAGACGCCTGTAAGGCATCATTGGTTCATATTTCTTAAAATAAGTATAGCCGCTTTGCTGCATGGGAACAATCACTTTATCAAGATCATCTTCAGCAGGCAATCCGATGAGTATATCAATGATCGGTTTGGCGCCCAGGCCAGGAACAGATGTACTGCCAATGTGCGCTATCGTAGCCTGTATGCCATCCAGCGCTTGCTCCAGCCTATCCCTCTCTGTAACAAAATCATCTACCCATTTTGGCGTATAGTCCTCAATTATGATTTTCATTTCATAAATTTAAGCCTAACCATACAACCCACGAAATATGCGAAAAATAATCCTTGATCTTGCTGTAACACTCGACTCCTTAATTGAAGGCCCTAACGGCGAATATGACTGGTGCATCTTAGATGAAGAGGCCAATTCCAGCCTGGACGCTTTCCTGGATGATATTGACACCATATTCTACGGAAGAGTAAGCTACGACCTCTGGGGTAATTATCAACCGGAAGAAAACGCTCCAACCTTTATAAAAGACCTCTTCAAAGCAACGCACAGTAAAGAAAAGGTTGTTTTTTCAAGAACGAAAAGCGAAGACGGCAAAGCCACTTTCATCAGCTCAGATGTAGAACAACATGTTAAAGAGATCAAAAACCGGCCCGGCAAGAACATCTGGCTATACGGCGGCGCAGGACTGATCAAGACCTTCATGGAACTCGGACTGATAGACGAATTCCGGCTGGCCGTGCATCCCATCATATTGGGAAAAGGAAAAGCCCTGTTCTCAAATCTCGACAACAGGGTGCCATTGAAACTAAAAAGCGCCACCCCGTCCAGCTCAGGCGTGATCCTCTTAGTATATGAAAAGGCCTGATAAAGGCCTTAAGAGGCAATGAGGTTCGAGGTCTTTCCCATCTTCGGCATATCCTCCAGGGTATTTACCGGCCTGGCGGGCATGGGCGCTTCTGTATGAAAATCGCCAAGATCCTGGAGCTTATAACCATATTTTTTCAGCAGCTTGAACGTATCCTCCCTCATCTGTACAGAGATATCATGGAACACCTCGGTGATAATCACCGGATGGTATTTTTCCAGCAGCGGCTCCAGGCTCCTGAGCACATAATAGTCCAGGCCTTCTACATCCACCTTGATCAGCGAAAGCTTAGGCAGCCAGTTCATATAATGCTCCTGCAGGTATTTTCCCAGGTTAACGCCCCGGATCGGATCCTTTAGCTTATACTTTCCATGACGGTTGTCATTCAGGTCAGTTATCAAGCCGCCATTACCCATGGAGGCATCTGAGGAGGCGAAGTAGAACTGGGTCTCTTCCTCGGTGGCGGCAAACTGCAAAGGAACAATATTAGCCTTGCCGCGGTTTAAGGCGGCATTGGCTTCCAATACCCGGAATACATGCGGATTAGGATCAAGGGCCAGCACCA
>Ga0102592_1001498_pt1 | contig 25803 bp, 22 predicted proteins | sample AraplaCol_mMF_r2_FD_76861 | JGI IMG/M metagenome (GOLD analysis project Ga0102592, IMG submission 76861) | Arabidopsis root microbial communities from North Carolina, USA - plate scrape MF_Col_mMF_r2 (SPADES assembly) (version 2) | ecosystem: Host-associated > Plants > Roots > Endosphere...
CTCTTGAAGATCCGCACATCAGACATTGCCAATTACCGTCTCGTGCTCGGCGAGAAGATATCGAGCCTCCCCTTCGTCGCCAGTACATCGACCTTCGTGGCCATGGAGGCGGTCAAGGAAAACGGCGCCTGAAGGTCGGCCTGGCCTAGCTCAGCCTGAATTTTCCACCGCCCGCCCCGCTTGGCGCGGGGAAAAATATCCGTCGCAATATATTACCTATTTACAACTAACATGTCAGTCTGTTACGTCTAACACGTTGCCTTGGAGGATGGATATTGACTGAGAAATTTGGGCTTTCCGTTGCGCTTGCCACGCCGTTCGAATCTGGCGGCGGGATCGCTGTCGATACGATGATTACACAGGCAAAACAAAGCCTTGCAGCGGGATGTTCGAGTGTCACACTTTTTGGCACCACCGGCGAGGGATCGTCCATCGGAACCCAGGAGCGTGAACGTATCCTCGGTGCATTCCTGGATGCCGGTATCGAGCCGCGGAAGATCGTCATGGGAGTGCTCGTTGACGCCGCCGAAGATGCCGCAGCGCAGGCTGGGTATGCGCTTTCGCGTGGCGTGCGCAACATCCTGCTTGCCCCGCCCTCCTACTTCAAGAACGTAAGCGATGACGGCCTCTTCAAATGGTTCTCGGCGGTCTTTGTGATCCTCGGCGACAAGGCGCGCGACATCATCGTCTATAATATTCCCTCGGTTACGATGGTGCCCCTGACCGTGTCTCTGATCGGGCGTTTGCGGACGGCCTTTCCAACGGTTGTCACGGGCGTGAAGGATTCGTCCGGCGACTGGCCGTTCACCGAAGCCCTTTTGAAGGCGCATGGTGACCTCATCATCCTGATCGGCGACGAGCGCCACCTCGCAAAGGGTGTCCGCCTCGGCGGACAAGGCGCGATCTCCGGGATGGCGAACTTCCTGCCTGCGGAGGTCAAGCTGATGGCGGAAGAAGGCAGGGACGATGCCCGCGTCGAGGATTTTGTCGCCGAACTTCTGAAATATCCGGTTACCCCGGCAGTCAAGGTCATGGTGGCCAGGCAAACCTCAGACGATGTGTGGCTTGCGGTTCGCCCACCACTCATTTTGATATCTGGCGAGGGACAGGAGCGGCTTGCTCTTGCCTTCGATTCACTTTTCCGCTCCAAGGCTGCATAGGCACCATGTACGAGGGGGAGGCAATGGACGGACTGGACGAGCAGCCGACGCTGCGGGAAAAGGCGTATGAAAGCTTCACGCGCCACCTGCTGGCGCGCGACGTGCGTCCCGGCCAATTTGTCTCCCAGCGCCGCCTCGTCGAGTTGACCGGCCTGACGCTTGCTGCGATTCGCGAGCTGATCCCGCGGCTCGAGGCCGAAGGACTGATCAAGACGGTCCCGCAGCGCGGCCTGCAGATCGCCCATATCGACCTCAATCTCATCCGCGAGGCTTTTCAGCTCCGGCTCTTCCTGGAGAAGGAGGCGGTGGCGCTCTTCACCCGCTCCGCTTCCGATGAAACGATTGCCGGGCTCATCAAGCAGCATCGCGATATCGCCGAAGCTATCGCCAGTGGCGACGCCTCCCATGAGCTTGAAGTACGCGCACAAGCCGTCGACTGGGGCATGCATGACGCCTTCATCGACGCGCTTGGCAATACGATCATTTCCAACGCCTACCGGGTCAATTCGATCAAGATGCGCCTGATCAGCCAGGAACGCTTCCGTATCGACGGGCGTGTCGGTCCTGTCATGGGAGAACACCTGAAGGTCCTGGAGGCGATCGAAAGCCGCTCGGCCGAGGATGCGGTGAACAACCTCGCCGCTCACATCAACCACGCCAGGGATCGTGCCCTGCGGATCTAATTGCATCATAGCCGGCGATGAGGAGATCGGCGGCAACAAGAGGAGGACTTACATGCCATCATCATTCTTGAATCCCACTCGGCGCGGCTTTCTCGCCGGTACCGCGGCACTCGGCGCCAGCAGCCTCATGGGCGTGCGCTCCGCATCGGCGGCCGTCGACTGGAAGCGTTTTGCCGGCACGACGCTGGAAGTCAATCTGGTCAAGAGCCCGCGCAGCGAGACACTCATCAAATATCTCCCCGAGTTTGAAGAGCTGACGGGCATCAAGGTCAATGCAGAAGCAACGCCAGAGCAGCAGCAGCGTCAGAAAACCACGATCGAACTGAGCTCAGGCAAGCCGAGTTTCGACGTGGTGCATATGAGCTATCACGTCCAGAAGCGACAGTTCGAAAAGGGCGGCTGGCTTGCCGATATCAGCGGTTTCCTCAAGGATCCATCGCTGACTGATCCGTCGCTGGTCGAGAGCGACTTTGCCGGCGCCGGCATGACCTTCGCCAAGGATCCGGAAGGCGTCCTGCGGTCCCTGCCCTTCTCGGTGGACTACTGGATCGTGTACTGGAACAAGGCGCTCTTCGAAAAGAAGGGGCTTTCCTATCCGACCACATTCGAGGAAATGGCAAGCGCTGCCGAAGCGTTGACGGATCCCTCGACCAACACCTATGGCTTCGTCGCTCGTGGCCTGAAGAACGCCAATACACCGGTCTGGACGACGTTGTTGCTTGGGTACGGATCGAGCCCGCTTGGAGCGGACGGCAAGCTGCGTACCAATTCCGAAGAGGCTGTGGAAGCGGCCAAGCTCTACCAGCGCCTGATGACCAAGGCCGCCCCTCCCGGCGTATCCGGCTTCAACTGGGCAGAAGCCCAGTCGGCCTTCCTACAGGGCAAGATCGGAATGTGGCTCGATGGCGTAGGCTTTGCGCCGCCGATCGAGAACCCCGAAAAGTCGCGTGTCGTTGGCCAGGTCGGTTACGGCATCATGCCGAAGGGTCCGAAGGCCCAGGCGGCGGCAACAACCGGAGACGGGCTCGGTGTCGTGGCTGCAAGCCAGAAGAAGGAAGCCGCATATCTCTTCTGCCAGTGGGCGATTTCCCATGACATGGGTGCGCGCCTGCTGCAGGCTGGCGCTGGCGTTCCCTTCCGTCAGTCGGTCCTTGAGGATCAGAAGGTGCGCGAAGGCGTGAAGATGCCGGCCGCATGGCTCGATGCTGTCGCAGGTTCGGCAAAGGTGTCGCAGCTTGCCCTTCCGATCATCATTCCGGTCACGGAGTTCCGCGACATCTATGGCGTCGGGCTCACCAACATGATCGGTGGCGCCGATCCGGCCGCCGAGCTAAAGACGGCGACGGCTCAGTTCGAGCCGGTGCTGGCACGAAGCGAGGGATAATGTCTTCGGTGAGTATGGAAGCCGCAACCGCGGCCAAGGCCAAGCAAAAGCAGAGGAGCAAACCGGGTCGGTTTGCTCCCAACTACTGGCCTTTCGTCATTCCCGCGCTGATCGTCGTGGCGGCTGTGATCGTTTTTCCTTGGGTCTTTACCCTGTGGATGAGCGTCAACAGCTGGACGCTTGGCCAGGCACAGATCTTTTCGGGGTTGGATAACTACCTGCGCCTGGCGGTCGACCTGCGCTTTTGGGACTCGTTGTGGCATACCGTGCTCTACACTTCGCTGTCGGTCGTCGCTCCGCTTTTCCTCGGAACGCTGGCTGCACTCATCTTCGATACCCAGTTTCCACTGCGCGGTATCCTACGCGGGGTGTTCGTGATGCCGATGATGGCGACGCCGGTCGCCATCGCGCTCGTCTGGACGATGATGTTCCATCCGCAGCTCGGGGTCCTGAACTACCTGCTTTCCTATGTCGGGATCGGTCCGCAGGAATGGATCTACAACCAGATGAGCGTCATTCCCTCGCTGGTGCTTGTGGAAACCTGGCAGTGGACACCGCTCGTCATGCTGATCGTGCTCGGGGGCCTCGCCGCCGTCCCGCGCGAGCCCTACGAGAGCGCGGAAATCGATGGCGCCAATGTCTGGCAGAAGTTTCGTTACCTGACACTGCCGATGATCGCGCCGTTCCTGATGATCGCCGTGATCATTCGCAGCATCGACGCGGTCAAGAGCTTCGACATCATCTATGCGATGACACAGGGCGGACCGGGCACCGCGTCGGAGACGATCAACATCTACCTCTATAACACCGCGTTTTCCTACTATGATATCGGATATGGCTCGGCGATGGCGGTCGTCTTCTTCGTTCTGATCGTTGTGCTTTCCTTCATTCTGCTGATGATAAAGCAGCGCGCCAACTGGTCCGACGGGGAGGCACGCTGATGAAGCGCAAGGCACTCGATCGCATCGGACTTCTGTTCGTGGCGCTGGTGATGGTGTCGCCGGTGGTGCTGTTCTTCCTCTGGATGATCTCACTGTCTTTGAAGTACGAGATCGACAACGGCGCCTTCCCCCCGATCTTCATCCCCGAACGCTTCGCCTGGTCGAACTACCTCAAGGTGTTCGAGGAAAACAACTTCTTCCTTTATCTGTGGAACTCGGTTCTGGTAACGGGTGCGGCAACGCTTCTGGCGCTTGTTATCGGCGTGCCGGCTGGTTACGGCATTGCCCGCCTGAAGGCCGAGAAATCCGCCGTCGTCATCATGATTGCGCGTATGACGCCCGGCCTTTCCTTCCTCATTCCGCTGTTCCTGCTGTTCCAGTGGCTGAACCTGCTCGGCACGCTCTGGCCACAGATCATCATTCACCTCGTCGTAACCGTCCCAATCGTCGTCTGGATCATGATCGGCTATTTCGAAACGACGCCGATGGAGCTGGAAGAAGCGGCAAGCATCGACGGGGCAACGCCCTGGCAGGTTTTCCGGCTGGTGGCCCTGCCGATCGCAAGGCCCGGGATCGTCGTCGCCTTTATCCTGTCGGTCATTTTCTCCTGGAACAACTTCGTGTTCGGCATCGTCCTTGCAAGTCGTGAGACGCGTACGCTGCCTGTCGCGGTATACAACATGCTGTCCTTCGAGCAGGTCAGCTGGGGTCCGCTTGCTGCCGCGGCCTTGATCGTCACGCTGCCGGTATTGATCCTGACCGTCTTTGCACAAAGGCAGATCGTTGCCGGCCTGACGGCGGGTGCGGTGAAGTGACACCGACGATTTCGACCAAGCAGCAGCTGGAGCCCGCGCGGCGTATTCTGTGCGTCGGAGCCGCTGTTCTTGATACGCTCTTCAGGGTCCATGTCATTCCTGCCGGCCAGGGCAAAGTGCTGCCAACCGACATGTTGCAGATCGCAGAAGGAATGGCCTCGAGTGCCGCTTATGCTGTTGCAAGGCTTGGCGGGAGCGCCAGCATCTGGGGCGCTGTCGGAGATGACGAGACCGGCGAGCGCATCATCGGCGATCTTGCTGCAAGCGGCATCGATACCGCTGGCATGCGTTGCGTGGCAGGCGCCCGCTCAGCCGTATCGACGATCCTGATCGATGATGCCGGCGAACGCCTGATCATACCGTTTTATGATCCACGGCTGCATCACGGCGTCCAACCCGTCACCGCTGAAGATATCGCGGCATTTGATGCAGTCCTGGTCGACGTGCGTTGGCCAGAGCTTGCTCTCAAGACATTGCTTGCGGCCCGGCAAGCAGGCATTCCTGCCATCCTCGATGGCGACGTTGCGCCCGAAGGCGTGATCGAGATGCTGGGGCCGGCCGCAAGCCACATTATCTTTTCGCAACCGGCCGCCGAACGACTGACGGGAGCATCAGATCCGGTGTCGATCGTTCGCCAGTTGAAGGAGACGTTCGCTCATGCCTTCGTCAGCGTGACATTCGGCGAGAGAGGTTCTTACTGGTTCGATGATGATGACGCCCTTATCCGTCATCTCGAGGCACCACGCATTAGAGCCGTCGATACGCTGGCCGCGGGCGATATCTTCCACGGAACCTTTGCGCTGATGCTTTGCGAGGGCATGGCGATGGAGGATGTTATGCGCTCGTCATCGATGGCGGCGGCGATCAAGTGCCGGACGTTTGGAGGGCGCATCGGGGCGCCTGATCGAGCAGAGCTTGATGAGGCGTTGACGAGCTGGCCGGCCCGTGCCGCCGACGTCACCCGACCCGCTGACCAGGCCGTTTGAAGATCATGCGGCCTTCGACACGGTCATGGAACAACCGGACGCCTTGAGCGCGCCTTCGACGACATCAACGAACAGCCTGCGGAACCAGACAGAGCGGCCGTCCGCGCGATCAACGCGCCGGTAGAGCATCGTCACCGGATCCGCCGGAAGCGCAATCGGTGGCTCCGAGATTTCGAGCCCGTGCAACTGCGCAATGCAGCGGGCAATCGATTCCGGGATGGTCGCGATCGCCGGCATTGCCCTCAGTGCAGGCGGCAATGCCGAGAAGCGAGGCACGGTGGCGACGACCTGGCGACGCAGGCCGGCCTTGGCAAGAACTGTATCGAGATTCGTCGCGGTATTGCCCTCGAATGACACCGTGAGATGGGCGGCTTCGACGAAGTCTTCCAGCGTCAGCGGTGCTTTGCGCTTTAGTTGTGTGGGGTCATAGACACAAACGGAACACTGGCTGAAAAGCGGCTGCCGGATGTGCCAGGACGCCGGCTCCTCGTGGACTGCGACACTGAAGTCGTAGGCGCCGTCGTCGAGCATGCGAGCGGAATCATGCTTGTCGGCTGCAACACCGATCAACCGTGCTCCCGGCGACAGTTCACGTAGACGCGCGACCAGCGGCCCAAAGAAGGCCGATTCCAGATTGTCGCACATGCCGATCCGGAACTCGCCTTGCCAGCTCTTCGGATCGAAGGCATCAGGCGGCCGGATGGCACGCTCGATTCCTGAAAGGGCATCCTCAATCGCCGGGGCAATGGCAAGGGCGCGCGCCGTCGGCTGCAGCCCCCGCCCTACCCGTACGAACAGCTCGTCGTCGAGCGTCTCGCGCAAGCGCTTCAGGGCCGCTGACAGGCCCGGCTGGCCGAGCAGAAGCCGTTCGGCGGCGCGAGAGACATTGCGCTCCTGCATCAGGACCGAGAAGGCCAGAAGCAGGTTGAGGTCTATCTTTCGGAGGACGGCATCATTCATCATTATCAGTAATACCTGACATGGCTACTATCAATTTGCAATAGGTTCGGCGTGTGTACATTTTCTCGTTCCCTGACGCAAAAGCTTCCTCCCATGGCGTCGGCAGAAAGGAACGATCATTCATGACCATTTCCCGATCTCGAGGCACAGCCGGCGTGGCGTTGCTATTGCTGTGTGCCGCCAACTTTCTTGATGCAATGGATGTATCCACCATCGGCGTCGCCCTGCCGGCGATCCAGGCCGAGCTCGGCATGAAGGCGACCTCCCTTCAATGGGCCGTCAGCGCCTACGTGCTTGGCTATGGCGGCTTCCTGCTCTTGGGCGGGCGCGTTGCAGACGTTTTCGGCCACCGGCGTGTTTTCCTTTGGTCGCTTGGCATTTTCGCGGCCGCAAGCATTGCCGGCGGTTTTGTCGACAGCGGCCCAACGCTGATTGCTGCTCGCCTGGTCAAAGGCATCGCCGCTGCGTTCACGGCTCCAGCCGCGCTCGCCCTGCTCCTGTCGATCTTCGGTGAAGGGTCGGCGCGCGCCAAGGCGCTCGGTGTCTTTGCCTCGACCGGCGCCACTGGCTTCGTCCTTGGCATGGTGCTTGGCGGTGCCGCGACAGTCTTCAGCTGGCGGGCAACTCTTGTCATGGGGGCTCCGGTTGCCATCATCGCGCTCTTCGTTGCGCCCTTCGTTCTGCCGGCTGACAGGCAGCATGACGGGCCGCGCGCAAAGTTCGACTGGGCGGGCGCCATGACGATCACGCCCGGACTGCTGCTCTTCGTCTTCGGCATTACCAACGCTGCGGCCGAGGGCTGGCAGGCAGCACCCACCTGGGGGGCGCTGGTGGCAGCTGCCGTCTTGATCGGTCTCTTTCTCCTCGTCGAATCCCGTCATGCTGATCCGATGGTGCCGCTTGCGATATTTCGGCGCGCGAAGCTCTCCCACGCCAATGCCATCGCCGCGCTGTTCCAGGGCGTCTACGTTGGCTTCCAGTTCATTGCGACGCTCTACTATCAGACCGTGGTCGGCTGGTCGGCCTTTGCAACGGGCTTTTCCTTTGCCTTTGGCGGCGTCTGCGTCATGTTCCTGGCACCGCGCTTTGCCACGATCGCGCAGAACCGCGGCACGACCGGCTTGATGACGCTTGGCGTGGCATTGCAGGCCCTCAGCTATATCTTCTGGATTCTGAGCGTTGGCCAGATCAACCCCATCTTGCTCGTTGCCCTGTCGCAGATCCCGCTCGGCGTTGGCTATGCGATGACCTATCCTTCGGTCCAGGTTGCAGCACTCTCCGACGTTGGCGAGGACCAGTCGGGGCTTGCATCGGGGCTATTGTTTGCCTCCTTCCAGATCGGTGGCGGCATCGTGCTTGCTGCAGCCTCGGCCATCTTCGGCGCTGCTTCAGGCTTCGGCTGGGATCCGTATTTCGCCGGCATCACGTTTGTGGCGGTCCTCTCGGTTCTCGTCACGCTTGCTGCGGCGCTCGGTCCGAGAGGTTCGGTCGTCGGTCAGGCTGCCTATCAGGCAGCGGAATAGGTTCGACCGCGAGCGAAAGCGACATCGCCGGGCTCACCCGGCGATGTCCATTTTATGGATGACAGGCGCGCGCTTCTCTGCGAGAAGAAAGCAATGAGAGACAGGGGCGCCCTCCCAAGGGGCTGAGAAGGACCCTTTGAACCTGAACCGGATAATGCCGGCGGAGGGAGTCGCTCGGGACGTTTCGCCTCCTGCGTCAGTCCCCGCGCCTTTCTCCCCGATCGAAAGGCGCACCATGCAAGATCAGACTTTACCGGGAATACTGCTCGGCGAGTTGCGCGCGCAACCGCCGCTCGTGCACTGCATCACCAACTTCGTTGCCATGAACATCGCAGCCAATGTGCTTCTGGCTGCCGGTGCGTCTCCCGCCATGGTGCATGCGGAAGAAGAGGCTGGCGAGTTTGCGGCGATCGCAGGCGCACTGACAATCAACATCGGCACACTGTCGTCATCCTGGTTGCGCGGCATGGAGGCGGCAGCCCTCGCCGCCAGCCAGTCCGGCAAGCCATGGGTTCTCGATCCGGTTGCCCATTATGCCACCTTATTCCGCCGGGCGGCCGTTGATCGGCTGATGGAACTCGGTCCGACGGTCATTCGCGGCAACGCCTCCGAGATCATCGCCCTTGCCGGTGGCGAAAGCCGGGGCCAGGGGGTGGACAGTCGTGACGGGGTCGAACAGGCCGAGGAATCAGCCCGGCTGCTTGCGAGGACACACGGTGCGACGGTCGCGGTAACCGGCGTCGTCGATTTCGTCACCAACGGTGAACGCGCTGCCTGGATTGAAGGCGGGTCGGCCTTGATGCCTAAGGTGACCGCGCTCGGTTGCGCACTGACCTGCCTCGTCGGGGCATTCACGGCGATCCGTCCTGCCGCGCCGTTCGAGGCAACGGTTGCAGCCCTTACGACCTTTGCTGTTGCCGGCGAGATGGCAGCCAGCAGGGCTGACGGCCCGGGTTCGTTTTCTCCGGCGTTTCTCGATGCGCTTGCAGCGCTTGACGCCTCGCTTCTCGATCGCCATGCTAGGGTGCGTTTCGCATGAGGACCATCGACCTTTCACTTTATCTCGTCCTCGATCCCGGTCTTTGTGCCGACTTCGGCATGGTGGAGACCGCGCGGGCGGCTGTTGCTGGCGGAGCGAGCGTTGTCCAGCTGCGCGACAAGCATGCCGATACAGCCCTGATGATCGAAACAGGCCGGGCGCTCAAGGCGGCTTTGTCTGGCACCGGTGCCTTGCTCATCGTCAACGATGACGTCGAGGCTGCCGTCGCAATTGGTGCTGACGGTCTGCACATCGGGCAAGAGGACATGGATGCGCCAACTGCCCGCGCGCGAATTGGAGACGATATGGTCCTTGGCCTCTCCGTTGAGACGGAGGCACTGGCCGCGGGGGTCGATCCGGCAATCGTCGACTACGCGGGTATCGGCCCGGTCTTTGCGACATCGACGAAGGCGGATCACAAGGAGCCGACCGGTTTTCCTGGCCTTGCTCGCCTCGTGCGCGTCTGCCCCGTTCCCGCAGTCGCGATCGGCGGGCTGAAGGCGGCTCATGTCGGGGATGTCTTTGCTGCTGGGGCTGACGGTCTTGCCGTCGTCTCTGCGATCTGCGGCACGCGTGACCCTGAGGCGGCGGCTCGCGAGATCGCGGAAAACATCAGAAAGGTTCACCGATGATCCGAAACGTTCTCTCCATTGCCGGATCCGATCCTTCCGGCGGCGCCGGAATCCAGGCGGACCTGAAGGCATTCTCTGCCTGCGGTGTCTACGGCATGGCGGTGGTGACCGCGCTGACGGCACAAAACACACAGGGCGTTTGCGGGGTCCATCTTGTTCCGGCTGCCTTCGTCGCCGACCAGATCAGGGCAGTGTTTGCCGATGTCCGCGTTGATGCAATCAAGATCGGCATGATTGCCAATGCGGAAATCGCTGACGCTGTCGCCGATGCGATCGAACCCCACAAGGGCATTCCGGTCGTTCTTGATCCTGTCATGGTCGCCAAGGGCGGGGCTAGCCTCCTCGATCGGTCTGCGGTGGAAGTCCTCACCCGGCGGCTGCTACCGCTTGCGACGCTGCTTACTCCCAATCTTCCGGAAGCCGCTGCACTCCTGCATAAACCTTCGGCCGATACCCGCGCGGACATGGCTGAGCAGGCGCAAAGCCTGCGTGCTCTTGGCCCGGAGGCGGTGCTGGTCAAGGGCGGTCATCTGCCGGGCCAGGAGAGCCCGGATGTCCTGGCGACAGCCGCGGGACTGAGCTGGTTCGAGGCGCTCCGGGTACCGACTTCGAACACGCATGGCACCGGCTGCACGCTATCGAGCGCGCTTGCCGCTGAGCTCGCGAAGGGGGCGACGCTCCCCGAGGCAGTGGCGGAGGCGAAAAGCTACCTCGCCCATGCCGTCGCGCACGCAGATACGCTTTCTGTCGGTTCCGGGCACGGGCCGGTTCAGCATTTTCATGAGCTTTGGACGTTGAGAGAAGGACATTCGAGATGACATTGGCGATCAGCGAACAGACAGTCATCATCACCGGGGCCGGGCGTGGCCTGGGCGCCGCCATCGCTGCTGCCTTTGCCCGCGAAGGCGCGAAGGTCGCAATCAACTACCGCAACAGCCGCATCGGGGCCGAGGCGCTTGCCGCGTCGTCGGGTGGTCGTGCCCGGGCCTTCCAGGCGGACGTCCGCGACAGCGAGGCCGTCAAGCGCATGGTGGCCGAGGTCAAGGATACACTCGGTGCGCCGACGACAGTCGTGCACAACGCCTTGACCGACTTCAGCTTCAACGGAGACGCCCGATCGAAGCTCGACCAATTGACCTGGGGTGAAATGACATCCCAGCTCGATACCGCCGTGAAGGGGGCGTTGAACCTGATCCAGGCCACCCGCCCGGACTTGGCCACTGCCGGTTTTGGGCGGATCATCACGATCGGCACCAATCTCTTCCAGAACCCGGTGGTGCCCTACCACGACTACACGGCTGCCAAGGGTGCGCTTCTGTCCTTGACCCGCACGGCGGCCGCAGAGCTTGGCCCATCAGGCATTACCGTCAACATGGTCTCGGGCGGCTTGCTGCGCGCCACCGAAGCGAGCAGCGCCACACCGGATGCGGTCTTCGACCTGATTGCGGCAAGCACCCCCCTCCGGCAAGTGACGACGCCGGAGGAGATGGCTGACGCGGTCCTGTTTTTTGCAAGCCCCTGGGCACGCGCCGTTACCGGGCAGAACCTCATCGTCGATGGCGGACTCGTCTTCGGCTGAGGCAAAGCCACCTCAGGACTTGACCGCACCCGCGGTCAAGCCGGCGATGATGTGCTTCTGCGCCAGGAAGAAGACGATGATGGTTGGCATGATTGTCAGCGTGATGAAAGCCAGCACCAGCTGCCAGGCAGTGCCGAACTCGCCGCGATAAACCATGATACCGAGCGGCCAGGGATACATCGTCTCCGAATTCAGCATGATCAGCGGCAGGATGTAGCTGTTCCAGCTGCCGACAAAGGAGATGATGCTGACCGTTGCAATGATCGGCCGCGAGAGCGGCAGCGAGATGTGCCAGAAAAACCGGATGTAGCCACAGCCGTCGACGATGGCAGCCTGGAACAATTCTTCCGGAAGGTTGCGAAAATAGTTCCTGAACAAGAGAATGCTCATGCCGAGGCCAAAGGCGACCTGCGGCAGGACAACACCCCAGTAGGAATTCAACAGGCCCAGGTCCCTGATCCGGATGAACAAGGGAAGGATGGCGGTCGCGGCCGGAAACATCAGGCCGATCAGGAAGTAGTTGAGCAGGAAACCGGCACCGAAGAACTTTACATGCGCGAAGGTGAAGGCGGCCATGGCGGAAACCGAAACCGTCAGGCAGACAGTCAAGGTGGCGATGATCAGCGAATTCATCATCTGTCGCCAATAGCGGTCTCCGAAGAGAATGTCGGTATAGTTCTCCGGATGCCATGCGGCAGGTAGCCCGAAGGGGTTGGTTCTGAGGTCGCCGAGGTCCTTGAAGCCGCCAAGTGCCGTCGTCATCAGCGGAACCAGCACGATCGCCGCGACGAGCGTCAGCGAGACATAGAGATAGATCTTCGTGCCGGTCGCGGTCCGGGCAGATGAGGCCATGTCAGTCATTGCGCATGAATATCCGTTTGTAGCCGAAGGCCAGCGTCACGCAGATGACGAACAGGACGACGCCGACGGCGCTGCCGAGGCCGACCTGCATGCGCGTGACGCCGAAGTTGAACAGGAAGGTGACCATGGTCTGCGTCGCGTTGAACGGCCCGCCACCGGTCAGCGGCATGATGAGGTCGAAGAGCTGCAGCGAGCCGACGACGGCGAAGAAGACGGACAGGCGGACCGTCGAACCGAGAAGCGGAAGCGTGATGTAGCGGAACCGCTGCCAGCCGCTGGCGCCATCGATTTCGGCAGCCTCCAGCACGCTCTTGTCGAGCGACTGCAACCCGGCGATGAAGAGCATCATGTGGAAGCCGAAATACTTCCAGACGACGACGGCCAGCACCGCATAGATTGCCAGGTCCTTGTCTGCCAGAACATAGGGTGTCTCGACGCCGATGAGGTGGGCAGCCGAGGCAAACAAGCCATAGTCGCCGTCATAGACGAAGCGCCAGATGAGGCCTGCCGCCACCTCGGCGAGGACATAGGGCAGAAAGAAGATCAAGCGGAAGAGGACCACACCCGCGATCCGGTGCGCCAGCATCATGGCCAGCCAGATCGCGAGCGGAATCTGAACCAGAATGGAAACAACGATGATCAGGGCATTGTTTTTCAATGCTGTTATGAAGGCGCTGTTCTTGAACAGGACCTCGAAATTCCGCATGCCGACAAATTGTGTCGGCAGACCGTAGCCATCCCACTTGTAGAGACTGTACCAGGCCGCCTCGCCCATCGGCAGGATGACGAAGATCGTGAACAGCAGCAGTGCTGGCGGCAGAAACAGAAGCAGGACAGGCAGGCGCCGCGCCAGGCTGGGATCCTTGCTGCGCGCCGACGATCTTAACGTCGGGCGCGGACGTATGACGCTCGTCGCGCTGATGGTGGTCATTAAAGCCGATCCTCCTCATTCAGATTGAGGGCGGCGCGGATGCTTCTCCGCGCCGCGACAGTCTTGATCAGAGCTGATCCTGCTCGAAGGCTTCCTGGATCTGCTGTGCTCCATCGGCAGGGCTCATCTGCCCGGAGACTATGGCAACGGAGACATCGTTGACGACACGGCCGACCGAGGGGCCGAGATCCTGATCGAAGAAGTTCTGATGCCAGGTCGAGTGCGCCAACTGTTCGGCAGACTGATGCAACAGCGGATTGGTCACACCGTCTTCGGCACCGACGGCGACCGGGATGAGCATGCCGGCCTTGGCCATCTCGCGCTCGTTTTCGGCGTTCGTCAGATAGGCGAGGAAGTCGAGCGTTTCAGGCGGCGCCTTCTTCGTCACGGCCCAGCCGTTCAATCCACCAAGCGTGTCGGTGACCGCGCCTGCGCCGCCCGTCACGGCCGGAAACGCAAAGCGGCCGATATTGTCCGGATCGAGCCCCTTGCCGTCACCGGCATTCGTGCGCTGGTTGGCCGCGGTGTTTTCAAACGCCAGGATCATTGCTGCCTTGCCATCGCCGAAGACGCCGAGCGTCTGCGGCCAGGTGGCGCCGAGATAGCCCGGCTGGAACGGCTGCAGTTTGCCGAGTTCGGCAAGCTGTTCGCCGGCCTTGATGATCGCCGGATCGTTGAAACCTTCCCCTTCACCGGTCTTGGCCGCGTCGAAGACCGTCTGGCCACCGTTGCGCATCACCAGATAGCTCCAGTAGAAATGGAGAGGCCATTTCTCGCCACCGCCGCCCGCAATCGGGACGATGCCGGCATCCTTGATCTTCTTCACGGCATTGAGATAGTCATCCCAGGACTTGATGCTGGCGGCATCGACACCGGCCTTGGCGAAAAGGGCCTTGTTGTAGAAGAAGGAGACGGTGCCCATCTTGAAAGGCACGGCGCCGATCTTGCCGTCGTAGGACAGGCCCTTGATCGCGGCCGGGTTGTAGCTCTTCACCCAGGCGCCGTCCTTTGCGTTCATCGCCGCCGTCAGGTCCATGAGCGTCCCGGTCGCCAGCTGCTGCTTCAGCACGCCGCCGCCCCAGCTGTAGAAGAAATCCGGCGCATCGCTCGACTGCAAGAGGGTCGGAAGCTTGGCCTTGAAAGCCTCATTTTCCAGGAACTGCATTTCGATTTTCACGCCGGGATGTTCGGCCTGGTATTTGTCTGCAATCTTGCGCCAGATCGCGACATAGTTCGGATCGAGCTCAAGGTGCAGCCACTTGACGGTGGTGTCTGCCGCGGCACTTCCCGCAGCAATCAGCAGTGCCAGTCCCGTGGCCGCCGAGCGGGCGATGAAACGGCTGCGAAGCAAGGCTTTCGCCTTCATTTGGTCAAACATGATTTTCTCCTCCAGCAAGGGCAAAAATCGTCCTCTTCAATTTTTCCCTTATGCGGATTAAATCATCGGGAGGTTTTGGCGAATGTCAACTCCCCTCGTTGAAATCGGGTAGATTTGCCTTGACAGACGGGGCTGCTGGCGCGCTATTTAATTCGCATACCGTTGAAAATATGAGCGCCGCACGCCGCGCTAACATTGAAGAGCCTGGCCGACCTGATGAAGACCGCAGATCCCGAATTGATGCGCGCGATCAATCGCTTGAACGTGCTGGACACGATCCGGCGTCACGGGCCCATATCGCGTGTCGAGATCAGCGAACGCACGCAGTTGTCGACCACGACCGTTTCGGCGATCACTGCTTCCCTGCTCGACGACGGGCTGATCCTGCCGCGCCACGAGGGCGATATTCGCAACGAGGCAGCGCGCGGAAGACCCCGCGTCATGCTGGAGCTCAATCCCGATGCAGCACGCGTCGTCGGGGCGAAGATCGCGGCCAACCGCCTGGTGTTCGTGGTGACCGATTTCCGTGGCGACGTGCTGTCGAAAATCACCCTGCCAATCCGCATCGACCGCCAGCCGTTCGGCGTGATCGCAGACCTCGTCGAAGACGGGGTGCGCCGCTGCGTCGTCGATGCCGGCCTTTCGCTCGAGGATGTCGACAGCGTCTGCCTTGGCCTTCCCGGCGTGATCGAGCACCGAACCGGCCATATCCGCAGCAGCCCGATCTTTCGCGACACGAATGTCGATTTTGCAAGCGAGATGACGACCAGGCTCGATACCCCGACCATCGTTGAAAGCGATGCGCATGCAATCACGCTCGCCCATCACTGGTTCGGCAAGGCCCGTGACCTGGAAGACATGGTATTGATTTCGCTCGAGCAGACACTCGGTCTCGGCGTGCTTCATGACAATCAGCTGTTTCGTGGTGCTGGCGGCCTCAGCCACAATCTCGGCGACCTGGTGCTTGGCATGGGACCCAACGGGGTCGTGCGGCTGTCGAGCCAGGCTGGCGAAAGCGAAATCCTTGGCGAGCAGCCGGCCAGTGGCCGCTTTGCAGAAGCGATCAAGCTTGGACGCGGCATGACGCATGCCCAAGCGCTCATCAAGGCCGAGGACAGTACGTTGATTGGTGCTGCCATCCGGGCCGGCGAAGCCGTTGGCGTTGCGATTGCCAACATCGTCACCTTGTTTGCGCCGCCCCGCGTCATCCTCGTCGGCTCCAGCCTTGCGCTGGGTGAGCCATTTCTCGACAGCCTGCGCAACGCCTATGCGCTCGCCGTTCCGCCATCGCTGAAGGGCGTTGCCGAACTCGTCTTCGACGATTCGACGGACGACTTCTGGGCGCAAGGAGCTGCTGCGGTGGCCCTTTACGAACTCTACGAGTCGCCCTGGAACACCACTGGTCCAGCGCTCTGAGCAGCAAAATCACGACATCCAACGGGAGGAAATCATGGAACCAGTCGGTATCGGCATCATCGGGTGCGGCAATATCTCCGGCGCCTATCTGAAAGCGATGGCATCCTTCCCCATCCTTGAGGTTCGCGGCGTGGCCGATCTCAACCACGCATTGGCAGAAGCCAAGGCCAGCGAATTCAACGTGCCGGCAAAAAGGATTGATGAGCTTCTTGCCGACCCGAAAGTGGAAATCATCGTCAATCTGACGGTCCCGAAGGCTCACGTTGCCGTCGGCCTGCAGGCGCTTGCGGCCGGCAAGCATGCCTATTCGGAAAAGCCACTGGGCATCAATTTCGCGGAGGGCAAGAAGCTTGCCGAAGCCGCCAAGGCCAAAGGGCTGCGCATCGGTGCGGCGCCCGACACATTTCTCGGCGCTGGACATCAGACGGCGCGTGCCCTCATCGATCAGGGTGTCATCGGCCAGCCGGTCGGCGGCACAGCAACGTTCATGTGCCCCGGCCACGAGCGGTGGCATCCAAATCCGGCCTTCTACTACGAGGTCGGCGGCGGACCGATGCTCGATATGGGCCCTTACTACATCACCGATCTCGTCAACCTTTTCGGACCGGTCGCGCAGGTGGCAGGCTTCGCCATCACGCCGCGAAAGGAGCGCGTGATCACCAGCGAACCGAGAAACGGCGAGCACATCCCGGTACACGTACCCACCCATGTCGCCGGTCTCATGGCCTTCGCCAATGGTGCGGTCGTACAGATCGGAATGAGCTTCGACGTTGCCGGACACAAGCATGTGCCACTGGAGATCTACGGCACCGAGGGCACACTGATCGTTCCCGATCCCAATCACTTCGGAGGCGATGTTGAAGTCTTGAAGAAAGGCGGCGCCTTCGAACAGCAGCCGCTGACGGCGCCCTATGGCGATGGCAATTATCGCTCGATCGGCGTTGCGGATCTCGCCCATGCCATCCGCTCGAACCGGCCGCATCGCGCCAATGGCGACCTGGCTCTGCATGTCCTCGAGGTCATGGAGGCCTTCCACGCTGCCTCCGAGAGCGGGCGCACGGTTGCCATCACCACAAAAACGGAGCGGCCCATGCCGCTGTCACAGTCGCTCGTCGACGGGCGCCTGGCCAAGTAATCATCAGGAGGAAGACTATGCGTGAAGCACTGATCGTCTGGGGCGGATGGAGTGGCCACGAGCCGCAGGAATGCGCCGCAATCATCAAGGACTTGCTGGAGGAGGACGGGTTCAAGGTCTACGTCGAGCACACGACCGAGGCTTTTGCCGATCCGTCCGTCCATGATCTCAGCCTCGTCGTGCCGATCGTGACGATGTCGAAGATCGAAAAGGAAGAGATCAAGAACCTCGCGGCCGCGATCGAGGGCGGCGTCGGCATTGCCGGCTACCACGGCGGCGCCGGTGACAGCTTCCGCGAATGCGTCGAATACCAGTTCATCATCGGCGGCCAGTGGGTGGCACACCCCGGCAACATCATCGACTACACCGTCAATGTCACGCGCCCGGACGACCCGATCATGGAAGGCATTACCGACTTCCCCTACACGTCCGAGCAATACTATATGCACGTCGACCCCTCGAATGAGGTGCTGGCCACGACGAGGTTCACCGGCGATCACGCCTACTGGATCGACGGCGTCGTCATGCCCGTCGCCTGGAAACGCAAATACGGCAAGGGCCGCGTTTTCTATTCCTCGCTCGGCCATCAGGCCAAGGAATTCTCGGTGCCCGAGATGAAGACCATCTTCAGGCGTGGTGCCAACTGGGCGGCACGCTGACCACCCGATCGTGAAACCCCGGTGGTGCCATCGCGGCGCCGGGATTTTATCAGGATAGCGTACGAATTCTGCCTTTCGTCATCTCAGCCGTAGCGGCTGAGATCGAGACCCTCGATCGATATCTGCGGTCTTGCCCTGTTGATGATATCTGTCAGCACGCGGCCGGAGCCGCATGCCATCGTCCAGCCAAGCGTGCCGTGGCCAGAATTGAGGTAAAGGTTGTCGTAGACGGTCTTGCCGATGATCGGCGTTCCGTCGGGCGTCATCGGGCGCAGGCCGCACCAGAACTGCGCCTGACTCTGGTCCCCTGCTCCACCAAACAGATCCTCGACGGAATGCACAAGCGTTGCCTTGCGGGACATCGGCAAGTCCTTGTTGAAGCGCGAGATTTCGGCCATGCCACCAACACGGATGCGGTCACCAAGGCGGGTGATGGCGATCTTGAATGTCTCGTCCATGATCGTCGAGACCGGCGCGCGGCTTTCGTCGATGATCGGGACCGTGATCGAGTATCCCTTCACCGGGTAGATCGGGATCTTCAGTCCGAGCGGCTTCAGCAGGCTTGGCGTGAAGCTGCCGAACGCGGCCACGACCGCATCGCCATCGAACACGCCCCGCGATGTTTCCACCGCGCTGACCCTGTTGTTGTCGATCCGCAGCTTGTGGACATCGGTTCCGTAGACGAAATGGACGCCCAGTGCCTCGGCACGCTTGGCAAGTTCATTGGTAAACTTGAAACAGTCACCGGTCTCATCATTGGGAAGACGCAATCCGCCGACGATCTTGTGCTTCACCGGCGAAAGCCCGGGTTCGGCGGCAACACACTGGGCCGGATCGAGCACCTCGAACGGCACGCCGTCCTTTGCAAGAACCTCGATATCCTTTGTGATCGAGTCCAGTTGCTTTTGCGTGCGAAAGAGCTGCAGGGTTCCCCGGGTTCGCTCGTCATACGGAATGCCGGTCTCAGCGCGCAGTTCAATCAGGCAGTCGCGGCTATATTCGGCAATGCGAACCATTCGGCTTTTGTTTATGGCATAGCGCGCGGAGGTGCAATTGCGCAGCATTGCCATCACCCAGGCCCATGTGGCCGGATCGACAGTTGGGCTGATGATCAACGGCGCATGCTTCATGAAGAGCCATTTGATGGCCTTCTGAGGAATTCCGGGGGCGGCCCATGGTGACGCGTAACCCGGCGAGATCTCACCGGCATTGGCATAGCTCGTCTCCAGCGCTGGTCCGCTCTGGCGTTCCAGCACCGTTACATCGTGTCCCGATCTTGCCAGATAGTAGGCTGTGGTGACGCCGATGACGCCTGCGCCCAAAACGGTGATCTTCATTGTGCACCCCAGAAAATGAAAGACGTCAGCTCAGACGATGACAGCAGCGCTCCAGACCGTCGGCAGTTTACGGCAGGAGCGCCATCGTCAATGGAAAGGACGCCGCACCCGTCCGTTGCAAGCGTCACGTTGAAGGTACTGCTGTCCATGATTGGTCCCGATTTACCTTGGGTGAGGATATCGCTCGTCAAACGGAAGTTTCGCTCAATCCGTTATGGAAACAAGCAATTGCGGTCGTATTTTCGGAGTTTTCATCAGATCATTGAGCGTTTCGTGCGGCACCCGCTAGAAAAGGTAACTGATGAACCGCTCTGCTGCAGGAGACAGGCTCGCGCGGCCTCATGCCAACAGGCAGAGCGAGCGGACAAGCCGAAAATCGGCGATCTCTCGAAAGACAATGTCCCGGCTTGAATGACCTCGGATCAATCTCATTGGTGGCGAGATTTCGATCAGAAAATTCCGTGGTACAATTCGGGTGTCGGCGTTATCCCTTGTGGTCACGCACACGGAGACCGTGTCTTATGAATGAAGTGGACGCGCTTTTTGCCACCCTGCGACAGGCTGCTGACCCGCAGACGGTTGACCGTATCGAGCGCGTGGTCACGCATGGGTCCGATCGCGATCTTAATCGCATCAATGTGCTCGCCTTTGCTGACAAGCATCATCTCGACGAAGAAAAAACGATCGCAGCATTTCTGCATGCAGCGCGCATTGGCGCGTTCGACATGACCTGGAATGTCCTTTGCCCAGGTTGCGGCGGCGTCCTGGACACCGGTGCAACTCTGAAAACAGTCGATCAGGAAACGTACCAGTGCGCGCTCTGCGCGGCCGGATATGAACCAACCCTCGACGAAATGGTCGAGGTGACGTTCACGGTCAGTCCAAGGGTTCGCAGGATTTCTGCCCACGAGCCCGATCGGCTTTCACCGCTTGAATACTACCGACAGATTTTCTTCAGTTCCGGTGTCGACCTGCCAGAGGACTTCGAAGCAAGGTTCGCACGCATCCAACTGGAGATGATCGAGTTGGCTCCGGGGGAGAAGGCTTTCCTCTCACTGCACCTGCCGGCGCAGTTCGTGATCATCTTCGATCCGGTAACACATGCGGCGCAGTTCATCGACGTGAAAGGGGAGCCCACCGACGAACGGCAAAACCTGTCGATGGTCATCAGCAAGGCGCATGCGCTAAACGAAACGGTCCCGCTTCGTCCCGGCCCACTGCGGCTCATGCTTGAGAACCTCACCGAACGCAGGGTGATACCGAACGTCTGCGTTGCAGGAGACGAGCTACACGACCTTCTGGGCCGCAGGCGAGCTTTTCTCACGGCGAAACGTCTCCTGTCGAACCAGAGCTTCCGCGACATCTATCGGACCGACACACTTGACGTTGACCAGCGCCTCAAGATCACCAGCCTCACCTTCCTCTTTACTGACTTGAGAGGCTCGACCGCGCTCTACGAGCGCGTCGGCGACCTTGCCGCATTCGATCTGGTACGGGCGCACTTCAGGGTCCTTCACGAGATCGTCGCCGCGGAAACCGGAGCGGTCGTCAAGACAATCGGCGACGCCGTCATGGCGACCTTCCCGAGCCCGGACCGCGCAGTGGCCGCCGCGCTCCGGATGCGCGAGGCGATGCTTCAGTTGAATGCCGAGCACGGCAGCGACGATCTTCTCCTGAAGATCGGCATCCACGAGGGACCATGTCTCGCAGTCAATCTCAACGACAGGCAGGACTACTTCGGTCAGACCGTCAATATTGCCTCCCGCGTACAGGGCCTTGCCGATCCCAATGTGATCATGACGACGGAAGCGATTGTCGGGGATACGAACGTTTCAGAAATCCTGCATGACAGCGGCATCACGTCGGTTTCCAGAATGGAGGAACTTCAGGGCATAGCGAGGGAGGTAAGAATCTTCGCGCTGTCCTGAGCCCACTGTTCTTAGGCAAGATCCCACTTGTCCCGTGAAATGGTGCTAAGTGAGGTAGGCGATAAAGCGCTTTGCGGCGGGCGGCAAAGTCGAGCGAGTGCGGGTCAAGAGATAGAGCGATCGCACCAAGTGCAGGTCGGCGATCTCGCGAAAGACGATCTCGTCACTTTGGATGACATCGGCAGCCTGCCGTGGCAGCAGGGCTATGCCAGCGTTGCGACTGATCAAGGTCAACTGGGCGATGGTGCTGAATGTCTGAATGCGACCGACGGTCAGCTGTTGCGGCAGGTCAGGACAGTCCGCGAGCATCCTCGCAATACCGGCCTGCCCGTCGAGGACTATCAGGTCATCTGGATCGATGTCGGACAGAAGGACCGAAGCTGAAGACTGGGCCAGGCGATGGCTTTTATGGCAAACGAGACCAAATTTATCTTCGCTGATCTTTTCTTCATGCAATTCGGCCGACTTGAACCCCGGCCCGGCCAATGCGAAATCAAGCGTTTCGTCCACAACCAGACTGGCCAGGCGTTCGGCAACGTCGTCGTGAACAATGACGTCGATCCCAGGATGATCTGATCGGAATTTAATGATCGCTTCAGAAAGCGGAGCAAGGACGGCGGATGGCGCAGCACCTATGAGCACCCGCCCCCGCTTGAGACCGCCTACCTGTCGCACATTTGCAAGCGAAAGCTCAAAACGAGCGAGAATGTCGCGTGCGCCCTCCAGGAATTCCTGACCCGCTTCAGTCGCTCGTATCGGACGAGATTTCCGGTCAAACATTGCCGTCCGGCACTCTGCTTCGAGCATCCGAATTGTTTCGGTCAAGGCTGAGGGAACGACCCCAAGCAACAGTGCAGCTCGGGTGAAGGACCCCTCATCCATGACGGTCAGCGCTGCCCTCAGGTGGCGCAAACCGATGTTCGTGTTTTCTGGAAATATCTTCATCGAAGAAACAGCTCCAGTTCAGAGGCGGTTGGTCGAGGCGGGACGCAGGGACACCCTGATACTGGAATCATCTTTTACCCCGGGTCAGAATGACTGTTTTGCGAGTTGAGATCATTGCCTGCCGGATCAGATGCCATAACCGTTGGCGGGGCTCGGAGATGGCGCGGTCAAAGTTCGTATTTTCCGAAATTACCTTCATATCTTTCTAATTATACGAACGTCCTCTTTGTGGTTCAATGCCTTTCCGTGATGCCCCTTGGTTACAGTGATAATGCACCAGAACATAAAGAAGCCCATTTATCATCCTGCTCTTGAACGACTTCCTGCTCTTCTGCAGGAAAAGGGCTTTCGTGGCGACGTCGCAAGTGATGCTGCACTTCTCGCCGCCATGTCCACCGACAACAGCGTCTATGCGATCGCGCCCGATATCGTCGTTGCCCCGCGCGATGCCGAGGACGTGCGACGGCTGATGCGTGTCCTCGATACTGATGATCTGAGAAACGTTCCCGTTACTGCGCGCGGTGGCGGCACGGGCACCAACGGGCAGAGCCTGAATGCCGGCATCATCGTAGACTTTCAGAAGTACATGAACCGTCTACTGGCGGTGAACGTCGAAGAGCAGTGGGTAGAGGTGGAGCCCGGCATCGTTCTTGATGAACTGAATGCGCAGCTTGCGTCGACCGGTCTCTTTTTTGCGCCGACGACATCAACGGCGAGCCGCTGCACCATTGGTGGCATGGTGAGCACGGATGCCTCGGGCAAGGGGTCGCGGCGCTACGGCAAGACCAGCGACAATATCCTTGGAATGGAGCTCGTTCTCGATGGCGGGCGCACATTGGACAGTGCCGCGCCACCACCCGATTGGGCTCATGCAATGCTCCTGGAGATCGAGGGGGCCTGTCAGTCGGGTCGCGAAGCACTGCTGAAAAAGGTGCCTTCGCTTTCACGGCGTTTTACGGGTTACGATCTCGAGCGGGCCAGACCGCCTGGAGGCGATCTCGAATGGTGGCGGCTACCGATCGGCGCGGAAGGCACCCTCGGTCTCGTCACGCGGGTAAGATTGCGTCTGCTGCCGAAGCCGAAATTCAAGCGACTGGTCGTCATCGGCTTCGAGACATTTGCCGCGGCACTTGATGCGGGCGGTGCCCTCCTGGCGCATGATCCGCTGGCGATCGAAGTCATGGACGAATGGGTCCAGGGCCTGGCCGAAACGGCCGGAATTCTGCAGGCGCTGCCTGCCGGGCTTCGCGCTCGCGACGGGCAGCCGATCGCCTATAATTTCGTGGAGTTCGTCGGAGACGACGAGGCCGATCTCGCACGGCAGGTTGAAGTCCTGCGCAAGAGCGCGCTGACGCTTACCGGCGCAATCGCAAGCCACGTGGCTGTTGATGATATCGAAATGGCTGCGCTCTGGCAGGTCAGGGCGGCAAGTGTCGGGTTGCTCGGCAAGGTCGGTGGCACGCGCCGGCCAATCGCTTTCGTCGAGGACTGCGTGGTGCCTGTCGAAAACCTTGCCGCCTTCGTCAGGGATTTTACGGGGCTGCTGAGCACCAACGGCTTGAACTTTGGCATGTATGGGCATGTCGACGTTGGCTGCCTGCATATCCGCCCTGCCCTCAATATCGATCGCGACGAAGACAGGGCCATCATGAAGGCGATCTCCGACGGCGTGTTCGAATTGACGCGCCGGCATGGCGGCATCTTCTGGGGAGAGCACGGCAAGGGCGTGCGCGGCGCCTATCTGGCGGAGTTCGTCGGCGCCACGGCCTACGACGCGTTCGGCCGCATCAAGCGGGCATTCGATCCGCGGCAGCGCTTCAACCCGGGAAAGCTCGTCGCGGACCCCGAGGCCCTGATGGGTATCGAGACGTCCCCGTTCCGCAGCGTCAACACCGAAGACGGCGATCCTCTCAGCCTGGCGTTCAAGTGCAACGGCAATGCACAGTGCCTGAGCTATCAGCGCAGCACCGTCATGTGCCCCTCGTTCAAGGCGACCCGTGACCTTCGCCATTCCCCGAAAGGCCGCGCCGACGCGCTGAGACATTGGCACCAGATGCATCAGGGCGGCCATGCGACCGAGGAGCTGGAGGATGATGTCCTGGCCGCGCTCGACGGGTGCCTTGGCTGCAAGGCCTGTGCGACGAGTTGCCCGGTGCAGGTCGACATACCCGAGATGAAATCGCATTTCCTCGACCGGCTCTATCGCAAGCGTCGGCGATCACTGGCGGACAAGGCAGCGCTGTTGCTGGAGGAATATTCACCGGTTCTGGTTCGTCACAGAAAATTCGCGGCGATATTTGCAAGACTGTTCAACCCGCTGATGGCGACGCTGTCTGGTCTGCGCGACCTTCCTTCACTGGCATTTCACGATGTGGGCAGAGGCGGATATCAGACCTTTTGCGCCGAAGTGATCGCAAAACGGCAATGGCACGAGGAGACGGTCTTCGTCTGGCAGGATCCGTTTACGGCACTTTTCGACACACAGGCCGCCCTCGCGCTCGCAGATGGTCTTAGCCGGCTTGGCTACCGGCCTGTTTTTGTTGCGATGTCCCCGGGGGGAAAGGCGGCCCACGTGCTCGGTGACAGAACCCGGTTCATCAGGCAGGCCAGGAAGCTGAGGTCGGCGATCGACAAGGTTACCGGATCTGGCAGGGCGATGGTGGGGGTCGATCCGGCTTTCGTCATGATGATCCGCCAGGAATACAAGAAGGCCGGCCTGGCGGGGGAGCCTATTCTTCTTGTCCAGGAATTCCTGAGCGAGGAAATCGCCCGGGGACGCGCCCTGCCGAAGCTGACCGCGGCGCGATTGCCACGCAAGCTGTTCGTCCATTGCAGCGAAAGCGCTGGCGGTAGCCAGATGGACTGGAAGAGGGTTCTTGCTGCTCTTGGCGCGCCGGTCGAAATTGCGGCAACCGGATGTTGCGGCATGGCCGGCATGTTTGGCCATCAGGAGCGGCACCAGGCCCTCAGCAGGCAGACTTTTGATCTTTCCTGGGCGGGCCAGCTGCAGGGCGAAGACGAGGCGATGGTCTCCGGCTTTTCATGCCGTTGCCAAACGAAGCGATTCTCTTCTATTCGGGGTGAACATCCCATGCGATGGATTGCCGACGCAATCGATGCTGGATGAAGGCGGTACCGCCGCGGAGCGAATAGATGAGGCGAGAATGTATGAGATTGATGCTCTCGACAGGAAAATCATTCGGCAATTGCGTCTGAACTCCCGGATATCCAATGTCGATCTCGGCAAGGAAGTCGGCCTGTCCGCCTCTGCCTGCCTGCGCCGCATAGGCCTGATGGAAAAGGCAGGTATCATCAGAGGTTATACAGCCATAGTTGATGTGGTGGGTGAGGAAGCAATTGCGGTCATCATCCAGATCACACTGGAGCGTCAAACGGAGGAATACCTCAATCGCTTCGAAGCCGCCGTGCGCAAGTATCCGGAGATCCGCGAGTGCTTCCTGATGACGGGCGGGTCCGACTACATGCTTCGCGTTGACGTCGAGAGTGCCGG
>Ga0102592_1001501_pt1 | contig 25751 bp, 29 predicted proteins | sample AraplaCol_mMF_r2_FD_76861 | JGI IMG/M metagenome (GOLD analysis project Ga0102592, IMG submission 76861) | Arabidopsis root microbial communities from North Carolina, USA - plate scrape MF_Col_mMF_r2 (SPADES assembly) (version 2) | ecosystem: Host-associated > Plants > Roots > Endosphere...
ACCTTCTTGGTGGTCACCAGCGGAAAGCCTTCGTTCAGGTCAAAGCGCATCTGGTAGCCGAACACGCTTTTGGTGCCGGTGCCGGTGCGGTCGGCCTTGAAGGCGCCGTGGCTGTCCACATGGCGCATGAAATCTTCGTATTGGGAGCGGATGGGGCGGGTCATGGACAACCAGTGGGCTAGGGGTCAGAAGGGGGTGGCGGGCCCGGCAGGGCGCCGGGCGGCCAGGGGTTCAATTATGCCTTCAGCACCCGTCCCGGATTCATCAGGTTCAGGGGGTCCAGGCCCTGTTTGATGGCTCGCATCATGCCTAGTGCCACAGGTGATTTGTGCTTGGGCAGCGTGGCGGCTTTGAGGCTGCCGATGCCGTGTTCTGCCGAGATCGAGCCCCTGTATTGGTCCACCATGTCGTAAACCAGCGCGTTCATCGGCGCTTCCTGCTCGTTGAGGAAGCGCGCCTGATCCTGGTTCTCGGGCGCCTGCACGTTGTAATGCAGGTTGCCGTCGCCCAGGTGGCCGTAGACGACCATGCGGGCGCCGGGAAAACGCTCAAGCAGCAGCGCATTGGTTTCACGCACGAAATCGGGGATGCGCGACACGTTGATGGAGATGTCGTGCTTGATGTTCAGGCCTTCTTCGGCCTGCGCCATCGGGATGCTCTCGCGGATGTGCCACAGCGCGTGTGCCTGCGCCATGCTTTCGGCGACCACGGCGTCGGTCACGCACTCTGCCTCCATGGCGGCTTCGAGCAAGCGCTCAAAGCATTCGCGCGCATGGGTTTCGGATTCGTTGTCCGAGTTCTCCAGCACCACGCACCACTCCGACTCCTGCCAGAAGGGCACGCGCTGCTGCGGGAAATGCTTGGCCACCAGGCCCAGCGCGAACTGGCCCATGACCTCGAAGCCGGTCAGGCCCGAGCCCAGGTGCTGGTGCGCCAGGCCCAGCAATTGCACGGCGGCCTCGAGCGAGGGCACGGCGGCAAAGGCGGTGAGCTGCGATTTGGGCATGGGGTACAGCTTCATGATGGCGCCGGTGATCACGCCCAGCGTGCCCTCGCTGCCGATGAACAGGTGGCGCAGGTCGTAGCCGGTGTTGTCCTTGCGCAGGCCCGAGAGGCCGTCCCAGATTTCGCCCTGCGCGTTCACGACTTCCAGTCCCAGGCAGAGGTCGCGCGTGTTGCCGTAGCGCACGACCTGCGTGCCGCCGGCGTTGGTGCCGAGGTTGCCGCCTATGGTGCAACTGCCCTCCGCGGCCAGGCTCAGGGGGAACAGGAAGCCGGCTTTTTCGCAGGCTTCCTGCAGGTTCTGCAGCACGCAGCCGGCATCGACCGTGATGGTCAGGTTGCCGGCGTCGAGCGTGCGCACCTTGTTCATGCGCGTCAGGCTCAGCACCACCTGCGTGCCGCTGGCATCCGGTGTCGACCCCACCACCATGCCGGTATTGCCGCCTTGCGGCACCATGCTCACGCGGGCCTCGGCGCAGGCTTTCACCACGGCCGCGACTTCGGCGGTGGAGCCGGGCCGCACCACGGCCAGGGCCTTGCCGGTTTCGCGCTTGCGCCAGTCCTGTACCCAGGGCGTGAGGTCGCCATCGGTCAGGACGTTGGTGGCGCCGACGATCTGGCGCAGGGATTCAATCAGTTGTGGGTGCGTGCTCACGATGTGGGGGGCTCAGGTTGGGGGTTGATAGATGGAGCATTGTTCAGGCGCACGCGCACATGCAGTGCGCAGGCGGCGAACAGCGTGAGGCACAGCAGCACCTCGATGAAGGCCAGGTAATTGCCGGGCGCGCGGTCGCTCCAGGCCCGTACCACGCCTTCGGTGAAATACAGCCATACCAGCAGGCTGACCCAGCGGTAGGTGTACATGCGGTTTTTCAGGATGCCGGCCAGTGGGATGCACAGCGGCAGCACCTTGAGCGCCAGCAGCGAGCCGCCGGGCCGCACCGGCGCCAGCCACATTTCCCAGGCCAGGCCCAGCACGATGAGGCCCAGCAGGCTGGCCAGCGCCAGGCGGCGGGTAAGGTCGATCTGTGTTGTTTTATTCATAAGGGTTCAGGTGCAATGGCATGATACCGGGGATGAAATTCCAGCAATACCTGCAGGACCTCCTGGCCGACCTGTCGCGCTTTCCCTGGCGCGGCACGGCGCTCACCCTGCGTGACCGTTTCCGCGAAGACCACATGGGCCTGACGGCCAGCAGCCTGACCTTCACCACCTCGATCGCGCTGGTGCCTTTTTTCACCGTGGCGCTGGCGATTTTCACGGCCTTCCCGATGTTTGCGAAGCTGCAGGGCGCGCTGCAGACCTGGCTGGTCCAGAGCCTGATCCCCGACAACATTGCGCGCCAGGTGCTGGGCTACCTCACACAATTCAGCCGCCAGGCCAACAAGCTGGGGATTGCCGGGCTGGCGGTGCTGCTGGTCACGGCCATTGCGTTGATCCTGACCATAGACCGCACCTTGAACGGCATCTGGCGCGTCAAGAAAGTCAGGTCGCTGACCCAGCGGGTGCTGATCTACTGGGCCGCCATCACGCTGGGGCCACTCCTGCTGGCGGCCAGCCTGGCGGTGACGTCCTATGTGTTGTCGGCTTCGGGCGGCCTGGTAGGGGCCTTGCCGGCGAGCCTGCGTTTCCTGCTCAGCGTGCTGCAGTTTTTCATCGTGGCTGGCGGCATGGCGGCGATGTACCGCTATGTGCCCAACACCTTTGTGAAATGGTCGCACGCCTGGGTAGGGGGCTTGTTCGTGGCCGCCGGCATCGAGGTGGCCAAGCGCGCGCTGAGCCTCTACTTGAGTGCAGTGCCCACGTATTCGCTGGTCTACGGCGCCTTCGCCACCCTGCCGATTTTGCTGGTGTGGATTTACGTCTCCTGGGTCATCGTGCTGATGGGCGCGGTGATTGCCGCCTACCTGCCCAGCCTGCTGGCGGGCGTGGCGCGCCGCGGCAGCGCGCATGGCTGGTACTTCCAGCTCGCGATCGAAGTGCTGCAGCAATTGCAAAAAGCGCTTTCCACGCCGCGAAGGGGCTTGAGCGCCTCGCAGCTGGCCGAGCAGCTCCAGGTGGATGGGCTGCAGCTGGAGCCTGTGCTGGAAACCCTGGTGGCCTTGGACTGGGTAGGCCAGCTCAACGAGCCGGAAGGCGAGGGCGAAGCCCGTTTCCTGCTGCTGGCCGACCCCGATGCCACGCCCCTGGAACCCCTGATGCAACAGTTGCTGCTCGACAAGGCCGAGGCGGTGCAGGGCCTTTGGCAAAAAGCCGGCTGGCCCGGGCTGCGGCTGCGTGACGCGCTGTAAAAAACGGCCCCCGCGGGGAAGAAAAGCCGACAGAACAAGAGGGAATACTTGTTCACGGCCGGGCCCTGTCACAAAATCAAACCCCCTTGTTTTTCAATGCACAAGAAGATGCCAGCAAAAACCAATGCCCGGGAAAAGCTTGACGGCGCCATTGCCGAAGAACGGCAGGCGCACCTCGATGCCAAGCAGATTTATGACGAGCTGACGGCCAAGATGTGGGCCTACCAGACCGGTAGCGGCCCCGCGCCCACCAATGAAGATTTCGAGCAATGGAGCCTCGCCGTGGAGCAGCGCGTCAAGATGAAACAGCTCGGCATTCGCGTGGACGGCGAATCCGCCGCTTGAGCCGCGCGCAAGCCGCAAACATCAAGCGGTCAGATACGCCGCACATGGGTTTGCGGCCCAGGCGCACCTGTGCGCCGCGGTGAATTTCCTAGGATGTGAATCAGGCTTACGCTGGCCTGGCCTGTGCAGGGCCGGCCGGCGTAAGCCGCCTTGCTCCTGCCTTGTCTTTTCACATCATGGAGATTTCTTATGCTGAAAAAATTACTGGTGTTTGCCATCACCTCGGGCTTGGCCGCCAAACTTTACAAGCGCTACGCTGATAAGCAGGCCCAGGCGGTTTCCCGCTCTCCGGCCGCCGCAGACAGCAAGCCGGTGGCACGCAAACGGACCGCGCAGAAACAGGCTTGAAGGTTTACGCGCCGGACTTTCGGCACAAGCTCATAAGTTGAGGTTTTAAAAGCGTCAACCTTTTGTCAAGGTTGTTAAGCCTTCGTCACCTGCGCCACGTTTCGTTGCTTTTGTTCGGCCATGACTTCAAATACGCGGGCCGGATTCTTACAAGGCGCCGGCCAGGCCCGGGTCAAGATTCTCCGCATCCCTCGTTTGTCAACTAGCTGGAGAAAACTGTGACGTCACCCGCCTATCCGGCCGCCGATGCGGTCCTGAAAAACGAACCCATAGACATCAACCAGGAAGCCTCTTTGAATTATTGGGTCGCCGCGCTGGCTTGCAGCGAGCTGGAACTGCGCGTGGCCGTGGCCGAAGTCGGGCCCGCGGCCAGGGACGTGAGCAATGAGCTGGGGAGGACTTTATGAGCGCGATGCCTCCCACGCTTCCCCTGCCGCCCGGGCCGCTCGCGGTCCGTATCAAGGAGCCTTCGGCCGGCCTGTTCTACTGGGTGGTCACCCAGTTGTCTACCGATGAGCGCGGCAGCGACGTCCGCATAGAAGGCTCCGACCATCCCTATCCTACGCATGAAGCCGCGCTGCACGCCGGCTCGGCCTGCCTGAAGGCACTCAAGGCCAGTGTTCTCCAATCCCAAGGCCCCCATTAGGGGACGCCGAAGCCTTTCAAGCGCCTTCAGCTACCCCCGAGGCGCTAAGAACCTGTTCACGGCCTAAACGGGGCCGCGCAAGTACCTTCTCGGGATGGGATGCAAGGCGCGGTGCGACGCCCATAGCACGGCTATGGGCTAGCGCCGCAACGCCGCAGACCGCCCGAGAAGGCACTTGCCCTCCGGGTTGGGATGAAATCGGGCGATTGAGCCACCCGGTCACTTGCATGGGCATCAGCCCATGCGGCGTTCCTGGCCGGCCCACTCATCCCGATTGCATCCCAACGCGGCCCCGTTTAGGCCGTGAACAGGTTCTTAAAGCCCTGCACCCACATATCCCGGTACATCACCCAGTCGCCCATGAAGCTGTAAAGCGGCCGCTTGAAAGATGCGGGTTTGTTTTTCTCAAACCCGAAGTGGCCTATCCACGCGAAGCCGTAACCGCAGAGCAGGCCCGCAAGCAGCCACCATGGGTTGCGTGTGGCGACCAGCGCCGCCAGGCACAGCAGCGTGAGGCTGGAGCCCACAAAGTGCAGGCGGCGGCAGGTGGGGTTGCGATGCTCGCCGAGGTAGAAGGGGTAGAAGCTCGCGAAGGAGTCGAAACTGCGCGGGTCTGTGGGAGGCGTTGGGATTGTGGGCGGGCCGCCTTGCACGGCGTCGCTGGGCGTGGCATTCATGGTGTCCATGGCGATATGTCTCCTGCGCCGGGCTACCGTCGTGATAGCCCCGTGTCGCTCACCATTTTGCGGCGCTAGCCATAATAGTCAATCCTCGCTTTCTCCCGCATGCACCTTACCCCAACGCCGCAAACGGCATCCCCCGGCGCGCCGGATTCTTCGGTCAACTGGGTCGTCTGCCTATGCGCCGACTGGTGCGGCCTGTGCCGCGATTACGCCGAACTTTTTGCGCAAATGGCGGCGCGTTACCCGGGCCACCGGTTTGCCTGGCTGGACATCGAAGACCAGGCCGAGCTGGTCGGCGACATAGAGGTGGAGACCTTTCCCACGCTGCTGGTCACCGATGCGAACGGCACGCGCTTTATGGGCCCGCTGACGCCGCATGCGCAAACCCTCTCGCGCCTTCTCGACTCGTTGGCACAGCCGGGCCAGCCCGCTGCGCCTCATCTGCCTTCAACCCATGCCTTGTTGCAGACGCTGGCGGCGGCGCCTCAGCATTGGATAAGCACCTAGGTAGTGGAAAACGGCGCTTTCAGGAAACCCCTGAAGCGCGCGCGGCCGCCGCGTGTCGGGCTGGCGCTCAGGTGGTAGCCCGGAAAACGCTGCAGAAAACGGCCGATCGCGATACGGCCTTCCAGCCGCGCCAGGCTGAGGCCGGCGCATTGGTGAATGCCGAAGCCAAAGGCCAGGTGGCGGTTGTCCTGGCGGGCCAGGTCCAGCTCGTCGGGCCGCGCAAACTGCGCCGGGTCGCGGTTGGCCGCGCCTATGCACAGTGTCAGCAGGCTGCCCGCGGGCAAGTCCACGCCGCCTATGCTTGCGTCGGCCAATGCGCGACGGTTACTGAACTGGTTGGATGACTCAAAACGCAGGAATTCGTCGACGGCCGGTGTCAGCAGTGTTTCGAGCCCCTGTGCATCAGGCGCCTGCGCCCGCATGCCGGCAAGCAAGCTGGCCAGCGCCGCCGGTTGTTCCTGCAGCGCCACCAGCGCATTGCCGATCAGGTTGGTGGTGGTTTCATGGCCGGCGTTGAGGATGAACACGCAGTTTTGCAGCAGTTCGGTCTCGCTGAGTTTTTCAGCGCTTGCTTCACCCTGGATCAGCCGCGTCAGCACGTCGTGCTCGGGGTTGCCCGGGTGCCGGCGCCTGTCCGCCACAAGGTCCTTGAGATAGGCCGTGAACTCGCGCACGCTGTCGTTGCCCAGGGCTTCCTGCTCCGGCGTCAGCCGGGGTTCCAGCGCGCCCAGTATCGCCAGCGACCAGCCGCGCAGCGGCGCGCGGTCCGCGTGCGGCACACCCAGCAGGTTGCCGATGATTTCCACCGGGATGGCCGAGGCGAAGTCTTCCACCAGGTCGCCGCCGCCGCGGGCCTCAATTACGTCGAGCAGGCCGTCGACCAGCGTGATCAGGCCCGGCTCCATCTCGGCGATGGCGCGCCGCGTCAGCGCACCCATGATGAGCTTGCGCACGCGCGTGTGCAGCGGCGGGTCGTTGAACACCAGGCTGGTGGTGTGGTGCTCAAACAGCGCGGAGGCCGGGCCGTACTTGGGCTCGAACTCCACTTTCTTGTCGGAGCTGAAGGCCTGCGCGTCGCGGTAGACGGCCACCAGGTCGGCGTGGCGTGTCAGGAAGAAGGAGCCGTCGGGCATGTGGCGAATGGGCTCGCGCTCGCGCAGCACGGCGTACACCGGATAAGGGTTGGCATAGAAATCGGTAGGCAGGGCGCGCAAGTCAAAGCATGCCGCGACCTCCATTGCGCGGGCGGTGGACATGGCCGGAGTGAAGGCAAAGGAATGGGCGGCTGGCATTGGCTGATTCTGGCAGTTTTGACCTGTCTGGATTCCTTGCGTGCGGGGCTGGTTGCGCCGCCTGCCGAATGGCCGCCAAGATACACTTGCATACATATCAACGAAACCACGAGGGAATTTTGAAAAAAGCTGCTTTATTGAAACTGCTGGCGCCTTGCCTGGCCGTACTGCTGATCGTTGGCTGCGTCAGCCATGTGCCCTTGCAACGCGCTCAGGTCGACTCGTTCCGAACCGGAGATTCGGCCTCCGATCTTCAGGCCAAGCTGGGGAAGTCCACACCGACGCTGGAGCATTCATTTGATTACGCCGGCGGCCAATATCTGGCCAGGCATTTCAATCTGCAGACGGGTATGCAGCAAAGCGGTACGGTGGTGTGCACACCCAGCTGCATGTATATCCCCATCATGGTGCCCGTCTACACCCAGTTCGTAATCGTTTACGGCGACGCGGGCAAGACAGTCCGGGCCTATGGAACGCTGGAAGAGCTCAGCAAGAGTCCCGAAGAGTCCGTCAGTGCGTTCATGCCCAGCCTGAAGCTCGCCATGGAAAAAGCCCAGGCCGAGAAAAAGAAGGGCTAGGCGATGACTCGACTTTTCGCTGCGCTGTGTGTCGCGCTTCTCACGTCGGGCTGCCTCACCACCATCTCGCACTACCAGCTGTCCCAGTTCAACCGCGGAATGTCTGCGCCCGAAGTGACTGAAAAGCTCAAAAAGCCGCCGCTGATCAGCATCCCGGTGGCAGTTGACGGCCGCTCATTTGTTTTTGACCGGTATTTTCTGAACAACGGCATGGGCGCAGACATCTACTACCTCGCCTACGAGAAGAATGGCTTGGTGTTCTGGGGCTATGTCAGTGAATTCCGCCGGCACCCCGACGCGACGCTGGGGCGCGCCGTAGACAAGGCCATTCAGGTTCCGACCCCTGCGGCGGCACGCTAGGCATCGGGTATCTGGTATCGGGAGCAGTTGCTCCCTTCATCGGTTTAAAGATTGCCGGCGAACAGTTTGCGCATCAGTATTTTGCGCAGGCTCGTTGCGTCGTCCAGGCCCAGCCGTTCCAAATAGGCAGGCGGCGCTTGGCGGTCCGTCCACAGGCTTTTGACGAGCATGGCCACCAGCTCCGCCGGATGCTGGCTGGCGTGCTGCATCTGCCGCAGCGCGCCTACGATGCGCAGTTCGTCCGCGCTGAGGTCGGTGCCGAAGGGGAAATCGGGCAGCAGTCCAGATTCCCGCCAGGGCTGCAGGCGCTCGCGCAGCACCTCGGGCAGGTTTTGCTGATGCTGTTCGGGCACCACATAGTCCATGTCCAGCTTGCCGGCGGCCTTGGCCTGCGCCACCAGCGCTTCCTGGAAACGCGAATCGGCAATCGCGATGAGGCGGCGCACTACCTCGCCGTCGGGTTGGGCGCGCAGATCGGCCACGCCGTATTCGGTCACCACCACGTCGCGCAGGTGGCGCGGGATGGTGCCGTGGCCGTAGTTCCAGACCAGCGTGCTGCGCAGGCCGTCCTTGTGTTCATAGCTGGCGCGCAGCATCAGGATGGAGCGCGCATCGGGCAGGGCATGCGCCATGGCCACAAAGTTGTACTGCCCTCCCACGCCGGAGACGACCTGGCCCGACTCCAGCCCGTCCGACACCGCCGCGCCCAGCAGCGTGACCATCATGGTGGTGTTCATGAAGCGGGCTTTGCGGCGCTGCTCCGTCTTGAGCGCGGTTTGGCCGTGGAGCTGGTTGATGAAGTCTATGCGCGTCATGGCGATGCGGGCCAGCGCCTCGGGCGGCATGTTGCGCAGCCCTTCGTAAAAATCAGTCGGGCCCAGGAAAAATCCGCCATGCAGCACCACACCGCCGGCCAGGCGTTGGCCCAGACCGCCCGCGTCGCGCAGCGCCGTGCGCACCTCGGGTTGGTCCAGCCGGTTGGCGATGCGTTGTCCCTGGACGTCGAGGTTGCCACCGGCCTCGATGCTGATCCTGGCGGTGAGCACCCCCAGCGACTGCAGGAAGGCCAGGTCCTCTCCCTTCAACACCGGCGGTATGCGCCCGGCTTCCAGCAGCGCGGCCAGGGTGTCCGGAGTGACGGCCAGGCCGGGTATCCGGCCGTCGTTGACCAGGCGCTGGACGGCCTCATCGCCAAACACCTCGCGGCGCAGGATGCCGGCCCGCATGAGCTGCAAAAAACCGTTGACGAACATTTCCGAGCAGCCGTAAAGGCCTTGTTCAAAACCGCCCAGCTCACGGCCTTGCAGGCCGCCGGGACAGAGGGTCGCCATGATGCGGCGGTAGTCCGCGTTGGCGCTGTCCCGCACGATCAGCGCCTGCGCGATCGCATCACCCAGCGCGCCTATGCCGATCTGCAGGGTGCCGCCGTCCGCCACCAGGCTGGCCGCGTGCAGGGCGATGGCGTAGTCGGCCGTGCCGGCCTTGCCGTTGGGCGGCGCGAACAAGGTGTGCGTGGCGGCGGCATCGGTCACCAGCACGTCAAAAAATCCGGGCGGCGCGATGGCTGGCCCTGGCATGAACGGCAACTGGCGATTGATGACGCCCACCTTGAGAAGCGGCCGGCCGCTTTCGGCCTGGCGCTGCGCCAGCTCGAAAGTCACGTCAGGGTTGCTGGACAGCGAAAGCTCGATGCCCGCGGCTGTGTCGCGGGCCGCCACCGCCTGCGCGATCACGTTGACGCCGAGCACGCCCATGTCGCGCGCCACAAAGGTGTAGTTGGTTGAGATATAGGCCTGCTGCGCGCGCTCGTTGCCCAGGTAGTCGCCGGTCTTGAAGAAGAACTCGCTGACCTCGATGTGCGGCGGCAGCCTGCCGGCCCGCAGGTCCTTGACGTAGTCGAGGTCCGGGTAGTCCTTGAACACGCGCTCCACCAGCGGCGCCAGGAAGTGCTGCTCGAGCTCGCTCTTGCCTTCGGGCTTTTCCAGCGACAGCGCGGTGATGATCTTGAGCCGCCGGGGCTTTGCGTCGCCACCCATGGCCTTGATGCGACGGTAGAGCAGGTTCACAAAGGGGTTGGGCTTGCCTATGCCCAGCGGCAGCCCCAGCACGATGTCTCCCTCCGCCGTGGCTAGCACATGCTCCACCGCCTGCGCGAGCGTTGCCATGATGAGGGATTCGGCCATGCGGCGGCTCAGGCGGCTTGCAGGAAATCCCGGATCGCGAACAAGGTGGCCTCCGGCGTCTCGCTCATCTGGTGGTGGCCCACCGGCAGGCTGGCCAGGCTGACTTTCTTGCCGCTTTCCCTGGCCTTGGCGATCAGGCCTTGCGCCGCTTTGGGCGTCGTCATCTGGTCCATCGCGCCCAGCACAAACAGCACCGGGCAGCTGACCTGGCTGATGGCCGCCTCGCCGTTGGCATAGCTGTCGCAGGCCTTGAAGCCGCGGTGGAACACATTGGCCTTGCTGTTGCTGGCCAGCACGCGCCGGCCCAGCGCCATGCTGGCACCGTGCACCCAGCTGCCGGCACCCAGCGGCGGCGCCAGCGTGCTGCGTGAAAACATATTGACCATAGCCAGGGCTTTCATCGGCTCGTTGAGCGCCGCGTCAAGCAGGGCCTGCGACACCTTCATCGGAAAGGCCGTCCCCACCAGCACCAGGTGGCTCACCCTTTCCTTCAGCCGTGAGGCCGCTTCCAGCGCAATGAGCGAACCCCAGCTGTGGCCGATCAGCGCGGCGCGCTGGACGCCGGCAGCCCCCAGCAGCGCGGCGACAAAATCCGCGGCTTCCTCCACGGAAGAGGGGGCTTCGCCCTCGCTCTTGCAGTGCCCGGGCAGGTCGACCGCCAGCACGTTCCAGCCGTGGTTGGCCAGGTAGCGTGTCTGCAAAGTCCACACGCTGTGGTCGTTCAGCACACCGTGGATAAACACCGCCGTGGGCTTGGCGGCGTCAAAGGGCTTGCCGCCGGTGTAGCAATAAGTTTTATGGCCGTTGACGTCGAGGTACATGTTCAGGCCCCCGCTTTCTCTGCGGCCTTGAGGGCGCGCTTGAGGTCGTCCAGCAGGTCGTCCGGGTCTTCAAGGCCGATGGACAGGCGTATCGTGCCCTGCGTGATGCCGGCGCCGGCCAGGGCTTCGTCCGTCATGCGGAAATGGGTGGTGCTGGCCGGGTGTATCACCAGGCTGCGGCAGTCGCCCACGTTGGCCAGGTGGCTGAAGACCTTGAGCGCCTCGATAAAGGCCTTGCCCTGCGCGCGGTTGCCCTTGATATCGAAGCTGAACACCGAGCCCGCGCCGCGCGGCAGCAGCTTCTTGGCCAGCGCGTGGCTGGGGTGGGATTCAAGCAGGGGGTGGCCCACGCGCGCCACCAGCGGGTGGCCGGCCAGGAACTGGACGACCTTTTCGGTATTGCCCATGTGGCGCGCCATGCGCAGCGGCAGGGTTTCTATGCCCTGCAGGATCAGCCAGGCCGTGTGCGGGCTCATGCAGGCCCCGAAATCGCGCAGGCCCTCGCGCCGCGCACGCAACAGGAAGGCACCCACCGTGCTTTCCTCGCTGAACACCATGTTGTGGAAGCCGTCGTAGGCCTCGGTCAGCTCGGCGAATTTGCCGGACTTTTCCCAGTCGAAGCTGCCGCCGTCCACCACGATGCCGCCTATGACGGTGCCGTGGCCGCTCAGGAACTTGGTGGCCGAGTGGTAGACCAGGTCGGCGCCGTGCTCAAAGGGCTTGACCAGCCAGGGCGAGGTCAGGGTGGAGTCCACCAGCAGCGGCACACCTGCCTCGTGGGCCAGGGCGGACACGGCCGGGATGTCCAGCACGTCCAGCCCGGGGTTGCCCACGGTTTCGCCGAAGAACAGCCGGGTGTTGGGCTGCACGGCCGCGCGCCAGCCGTCAATGTCGCCGGGCTTGACGAAAGTGGTGTCTATGCCGAAGCGGCGCAACGTGTAGTGCAGCAGGTTCTGGCTGCCGCCGTAAAGCGCCGTCGAGGCCACGATATGCGAGCCGGCCCCCATCAGCGTGGCGATGGACAGGTGCAGCGCCGCCTGGCCGCTGGCGGTGGCGATCGCGCCTATGCCGCCTTCCAGCGCCGACACGCGCTGCTCCAGCACCGCGTTGGTTGGGTTGCTGATGCGCGAATAGACGTGGCCCGCGCGTTCCAGGTTGAACAGGCTGGCCGCGTGGTCGCTGGAATCGAAGACGAAAGAGGTGGTCAGGTGAATCGGCACGGCGCGTGCGCCCGTGGCGGGATCGGGCGCGGCGCCCGCATGCAGCGCCAGGGTGTCGAAGCCGGGATCGGAATAACCGGGCATGGGTTTGTCTCCAGTCAAAAAAGTGGCGGCGCACAGGGAAATTGTTGCAACCGGCCGTTTGATTGTGGGCTATATTTAAACTGAATTCCCCTTCCCGCCGCGCTGCGGTGGGAGAATGAGGGGACATGCTGGCCGCACAACCGAGGAGATCGCCATGAAGGTTCTAGACATACTGCGCGTTAAAGGCAACACGCTTTACACCGTCCAGCCTGATGAACCCCTGGCCAAGGCAGCCCAGGTCATGGCCGACAAGGATATCGGCTCGCTGGTCGTCATGGAGCACGGCGACCTGGTCGGCATGCTGACCTTTCGCGAGGTCATCGTCTGCATCGTCAAGAATGGCGGCGTCATCGGCAGCACGCTGGTGCGCACCGCCATGGACGACCACCCGCTGACCTGTACCTCCGAAACCGAGCTCGACGAAGTCCGCCGCATGATGCTGGAGCGCCACGCGCGCTACATGCCCGTGATGAACCAGAAAGTCCTGATGGGCGTGATCAGCCTCTACGACGTCGCCAAGGCCGTGGTCGACAGCCAGAACTTCGAAAACAGGATGCTCAAGGCTTACATCCGCGACTGGCCGGCCGAGGACGCCGCCGACCAGAGCTGAGACGGGCGCCCGGCAAAGCGCCCGGGTTGCCCATTTTTTGAAATAGCAGGCGCCCGCTGCGCAAGGCAGGCGGGACACAAGCGAGGGCAGGGGTGAACGACAAGCGTGATGCCGGCGGGCTGCTGTTTTATGCCTCGCTGTTTTTCTCCCGGCTGGCCGACCAGATCCTGCTCTTCCTCGTCCCCCTGGTGGTGTTTGAGACCACCGGCAGCGTTGCCTGGTCGGGCATTGCCTTCACCCTCGAAACCCTTCCGCGCTATTTGGCCTTCCCGGTCTGCGGCGTGCTGTGCGACCGCATCTCGCCGCTCAAGCTGCTGCGCATCAGCCAGCTCTATCGCGCGCTGGTCTGTATTGCCGGGGTGATCGCCTTCCAGTGGGCCGGCGGCGTCGGCTGGCTGATCGCGCTGTCAGCCGTCTGCGGCGTGCTCACCACCCAGGGCCTGATGGCCCGAGAAGTCATGCTGCCGCAGATCTTCCGGCAGCATCGCTTTGAAAAAGTGCTGGCCCACGCCCAGCTCGCCGACCAGCTCGGCACGGTGCTGGGCCCCTTGCTGGCTTCGTTGTTGCTACGCTGGATGCCCTGGCCTATGGTGGTGGGTGCCACGGCGGTGTTCTTTCTGATCGCCGACGGGGCCGTGACCTGGTGGCAGCGCCGAGACGCCGTCACGCTCGCCCCGCCCGAAGCCGCGCCCGGCCATTGGGCCGAGCCCATACGCACCGCCTTGTCGCAGGTGCTGCACCTGCCCGGCTTGAAACAGGTGATTGGCTTGGCGGCAGGCGTCAACCTGGTCATAGGCGTCACGCTGGCCACCTCGGCCGCCATGGTCACCGGCCTGCTGCAGCGCTCCGCCGGCGACTACGCGGTACTGCAAACCGCCGGCGCCATCGCCACCGTCATCATCCTGCTCTTCATTGCCCGCACCGTGCTGTCGCTGCGCATCCTGGGCCTGGTGTCTTACAGCGCGATGGTGGCCGGTGGGCTGCTCACGGGCCTGGCCGGCAACTTCTGGGTCTACACCGCCGGCTTTCTGCTGGTGATCGGCTTTGACAAGATGTTCAACGTCTACATCCGCAGCCTGCGCCAGAAACTCATCCCGCCCAAGGACCTGGGTAAAACCACCGGCGTGATCGTGATGTTCAACAACCTGTCGCAACCGCTGGCCGGGATGCTGGTGGGGGTGTTCGCGGGGGTGATGGAAGGGCGCGGGGTGATTTTGGGGTTGGTGGGGGTGATGGGGTTGATTGGACTTGCAGTGGCCTGGGTTGCAAGAGGCGATTAAGCTCGGGACTATGCGCAAATTCTGGCTATACGCCGCATTTTTTCCCCCTGTAGTGGCTATGGCTGTGGGCTTCTATTTATATTTGCAGGCCCCTGAAGGCATGCTGCTCTATACACCCGTAGCACACAAGCCCGCCCACTACACCCCCTCGTTTCAAATCGGATTTTTTGTCGCTGCGGTTGCCCAGATTGCGTTGTACTCATCGCTTTGTCTGCTTGCATTGCTACTGAGCAAGCGCGAAACCTTGCGCAAAGCAGTCTCCCTTCTCGCTGTTTCCTGCGTCCTGTTGGGTTGCGCGCTACTGCCGGAGAGCTGGTGGGCCCTCGCATCGCCTTAGAGGAGGTCGTCTGCCGTCTGGGATAATCCGTGTATGAGCGGCAATACCCTAGGAACCCTATTCGCAGTCACCAATTTCGGTGAATCCCACGGCCCGGCCATTGGCTGTGTGATTGATGGCTGCCCGCCGGGCATGGAACTGAGTGAGGCCGATATCCAGGCCGACCTGGACCGGCGCCGGCCCGGCACCAGCCGCCATGTGACGCAGCGCAACGAACCCGACGCCGTCGAGATTCTGTCGGGCGTCTACCAGGGCAAGACCACGGGCACCCCGATCTGCCTGTTGATCCGCAATACCGACCAGCGCAGCAAGGACTACAGCAACATCCTGGAAACCTTCCGCCCCGGCCATGCCGACTATGCCTACTTGCACAAATACGGCCTGCGTGACCCGCGTGGCGGCGGGCGGTCGTCGGCGCGGCTGACGGCGCCCACGGTCGCTGCCGGCGCGGTCGCCAAGAAATGGCTGGCCGAAAAATACGGCACGGTGTTTCGCGGCTGCATGACGCAGGTCGGCGATGAGGTGGTTCCCTTTGAGTCGTGGGAGCACGTTCCCAACAATCCCTTCTTCGCTCCGGTGGCCGATGTGTCCAGGCTGGAAAGCTATATGGACGCCTTGCGCAAGGCCGGCGACTCCTGCGGCGCGCGCATACGTGTGACGGCCTCGGGTGTGCCGGTGGGCCTGGGTGAGCCGCTGTATGACAAGCTGGACGCCGACATTGCCTTTGCCATGATGGGCATCAATGCGGTCAAGGGTGTGGAAATCGGTGCCGGTTTTGCCAGCGTCACGCAGCGCGGCACCACGCATGGCGACTCACTGACGCCTGAAGGCTTTTTGTCGAACAACGCCGGCGGCGTCTTGGGCGGCATCAGCACCGGCCAGGACCTGGAAGTCTCCATCGCCATCAAGCCGACCAGCTCCATCATCACGCCGCGCCAGTCCATAGACACGGCCGGCAACCCGGCCGAAGTGGTGACCAAGGGCCGCCATGATCCCTGTGTGGGCATACGCGCCACGCCGATAGCCGAAGCGCTGCTGGCGCTGGTGGTGATGGAGCATGCGCTGCGCCAGCGGGCCCAGAATGCGGATGTCGTTGTGGCGACGCCTGATATCAGCCGCAGCCGCAAATAAATCTGCCGCGCGGCCCGAGCTCTTCAAGGTTCCGGCGGCGCAGCCCTAAACGGGTTAAACCCCGTGATCAGCGCGGTGGCCGACAGCACCAGAATGCAGCCGGGCAGCATGCTGGCCGTCACCGGCTCCCCCAGGAACAACCCGCCCCAGGTCACGCCGAACAGCGGGATCATGAAGGCCGCCGAGGTGGTGGCGCTGGCGGGTATCTCGCGCATCAGCCGCATGCTGATCCAGTACATAAAACCCGAGGTGAAAGTGCCCAGCACCGTCACCGCCGCCACGGCGCCGGGCGTCAGGTTGGCCGAGGGCGCGGCGATCCCGCCCGGCAGCAGGATCAGCGCGCCGGCAACGTGCACGACCGCCGACGCGGGCAGGGGCGAGTAGGCCATGGTGGCGCGCTTCATGAGGATGGCGCCAAAGCCATAGCTGGCCGATGCGGCAATGCAGGCCAGGGCCGCCAGGAGCACCCTGGGCGTGACGGCCACAGGCCCGAGCTGCACCAGCAACGCGACGCCGGCAAAGCCGATCCCGCAGCCGAGCAGCCGGATACGGGTGAGTTTCTCCTCGCCGGCCAGCGCGGCACCCATCACGCCAAAAAGCGGCACCGTGGCATTGAGCACTGCCGAATAGCCCGAGGGGATGACCAGCGCCGCCCAGTTGTACAGCACAAAGGGCATCACCACCGAAAGCATGCTGAGCAGCGCCAGGCGCGGCCAGGCCTGGCGCGGCGGCCAGCGGCCGCGCAGCGTGTGCATCAGCAGGGCCAGCACGATGGAGGCCAGGATGCAGCGGGTGGCGGCCACCACCCACGGGCCCAGGGCGGGGCTGGCAATGCGCAGAAGGGGAAATGATGCACCCCAGAGGGCGGACATCGCGATGAGCTGGAGGAAGTGTCGGGTTTGCATGAAACGCCGCAAGGCGGCTATGAGGGCGGCGATATGGAAGAGGGCGGGATGGCGAGGGCTTTGCTTGCTTGATTGTGCAAGATTCGGCACCAAGCTGCCCGGCTGGGGTGAAAGCGCGAATCTTTCCTACACCGCAGGGGATGCAAGGCGATCTAAATGGAAGCTTTCACCCACCATTTACTTCATCACTTTTTTGAGGAAGCGCCATGCCCAAGACCACCCCCTCTTCCCGGAAGTCCTCCGCACGCCCCGCGGCGCGCGGTGAGGCTGTCACCGCCAAGCAGCAAAGAATCCAGCGCGAGCAGGACAGCAAGGACGATGCAAAGCGCGCGGAACGCGAGGCCTCGGCAAGCAAGCCCAAAAAAGCCGTGCAGGCCGGCCTGCGCGACTACCCCGAACCGCCACTGCCCAGGCAGCATCTGCGCAAGCCCGGCCTGGAGGCGGAAATGGAGCTTGAGCCACAGTTCATGGCACCCGACTACAAGGGCAGCGGCAAGCTCGAAGGACTGACCGCGCTGGTCACCGGTGGGGACTCCGGCATCGGCCGCGCGGTCGCCGTGCTGTTCGCGCGCGAGGGCGCCGACGTGGCCGTGGCCTACCTCAGCTCGGACCAGGACGCGAAAGAAACCAAACGCTGCATCGAAGCCGAAGGCAGGCGCTGCGTGCTGATCGCGGGTGACGTGAAAGACCCGGCCTTCTGCCGCGACGCGGTCAAGAAAACCGTCAAGTCGCTCGGCAAGCTCGACATCCTCGTCAACAATGCCGCCTTCCAGGAGCATGCCGAGTCATTGGAAGACCTGACCGAGGAACGCTTTGACGAAACCCTGCGCACCAATGTGTACGGTTACTTCCACATGGCCAAGGCCGCGCTGCCGCATTTGAAGAAGGGCTCCTGCATCATCAACACCGGTTCGGTGACAGGGCTGGAGGGCAGCGCGAAGCTGCTCGACTATTCCGCCACCAAGGGCGCGATCCACGCCTTCACCAAGGCCCTGGCCAGCAACCTGATTGACAAGGGCATACGCGTCAACGCCATCGCGCCCGGCCCGGTCTGGACACCGCTGAACCCGGCTGATTCCCCGCCTGACATGGTTCAAGACTTCGGCAAGAAGACCGATATGCGGCGGCCTGCGCAGCCTGAGGAGCTGTCTCCTGCCTATGTGTTCCTGGCGTCGCCGGTGTGTTCCAGCTATATCACTGGGATTGTTTTGCCGGTTACGGGGAGTGTTGGGGCGGTTTGATTCTTTTTGCTCCTCCCCGAGGGGCGGGTCTTGCTCCGGCGGCGCGCCCTCTGCCAAGGCTTGCTGGCCGGGCAACCCCCGGCCAGCGGGATCCAAAAGAGAACATACCGCTGGAGCAAGCACTATCTTCGACGAGGGTCCAGCCCGACCGGCCAGGTCAAATCAAGTTCCTCATAGCCTGCGCGGTTTCGCGCAAAACCGACAAAACCCTCCCAACCGCCTCCTCACTAGACTCATGCCCCATAGGCATGGTCACACTAAGCGCCCCAGCCAGATCCCCATGCCGGTCACGCAAGGGTACCGCGATGCCGCGGTAATTGAGCTCGAGCTGCTGCTCGGAAATCGCCCAGCCCTGTGCCCGCACACGGGCCAGTTCGATGCGCAGGCGTTCCTTGCTGGCGATGGTGTAGGAGGTGTAGGCCTTGAGTTCGTGGCTGGCCAGCCAACTTTCCAGCGAGGCGGGCTCGCGCATGGACAGCATCAGCAAACCCGCGGCGGTGACCTGTGCCTGTACGCGGGAGCCGAGCACGTAGCCGGTGTTCATTGCGCGGCTGGAGCCGTTGCGGGCGATGTAGACGATGTCGTCGCCGTCCATCACGCTGACGTACGCGCTCTCCTGGGTGCCGGCGGTCACGCGCTGCAAAAAAGGCTGGACGATGCGCGGCAGCCGGGCTGATTCAAGGTAGGACTGGCCCAGCCTGAGCACCCTCGGCGTGAGCCAGAACAGCTTGCCGTCGCTGGCGACATAGCCGAGGTGTTCCAGTGTCAGCAAATAGCGGCGCGCGGCGGTGCGGGTCATGCCGCATCGCGCGCCGGCCTGGCTGGCGGTCAGGCGTGGATTGGCGTCGTCAAAGCATTCAATGATGCCCAGGCCTTTTTCCAGGCCGGCGATCCAGTCGCGCTTGTCGAGAGCGGTTGGGCCGGGCGTCCGCAGGGCGTCGGGCTGTGTGCTGGCGCTAGGGGTGGTCATAGGTCAAACCCTTGTTTCGGTCGATGAACGATCAATATTGATCGATGATCGCACAAATATCAAGACTTTTGCTTTGAAGTAGCCCTATCGGTCTATAAAGTTCAGGCCAACAAGTGCTGATTAATCGATCATCGAACAATCCGGCGAAATCACAAGGGCGAACTTCGACATGCTTCCAACCGTCCAGGGTAATACCGATGTCTACCTGATCCCCGGCGATCCGGTAGAACAGGTGCGGGCACCTGATGTGTTCAACCTGATCTTCAGGACCCTGGGCATCAACGCCGTACTGGTGCCTGTGCATGTGGCGGCCGGCGACATTGAAACCTTTGTGCGCACGGCCTTTCTGGCGAAGAACATCAAGGGCATGTTCCTGGCCATTCCCCACAAGTCGCTGGTGATGGGCTTGCTGTCGCATTGCAACGATTGCGGCCGCGTGGCCGGTGCCGTTAACGGCATACGCCGCAATCCTGATGGCTCACTCGAAGGCGGACTGTTTGACGGCAAGGGTTTTGTCTCTTCGCTCGACTACTTCGGCGTGGCCTATGCCGGCAAGCGTGTGCTGGTGCTGGGCGCTGGCGGCGGCGCTTCCGCCATTGCCGCCTCGCTGGCCATCGCCGGCACCCGCGCACCGGCTGAAATCGCCCTTTACGACCCCGTGCCCGGCAAGGCGCAGGCCATCGCGGCGCACATCGCTTCGGCGCCGCAGGCCGCGGGCACGCGGGTGCTGGCCGCCGCTGGCAACGACCCCTCGGCTTACGACCTCATCATCAATGCATCGCCCCTGGGCCTGCAGGCCACGGACCCGCTGCCTTGCGACGTGTCACGCCTGGCGCCGCATGCAGCCGTGGTTGACATCCTCATGAAGAACCAGCCGACGCCCCTGGTGCGCGCGGTGCGCAGCCGCGGGCTGGCGGCGCAGCCGGGCTTTGAAATGCTGATCCAGCAGGCGCCGGACTACCTGGAGTTTTTCGGCTACGCCGAGGCCGCCGCGGCAGTGCGGCGTGACGCGACTTTTATCCGCGAGCATTTATACCCGGCCGCGATGGCGGGTGAAATCCGGCGCATCCCGGCGGGCGGCCGGGCGACGCCTTCCGGGGCGCATGCAAGTGCGCCGTTGGCCGCCCTTTGAGTGTTATTTCGGGATCGCTAATTTTTAACCAGAGGAGACAAAGCATGAACAAACGATTCGCCCTTCAATTGATCGCCGCCTGCGCACTGGCCGCGAGCGGTGCGTCAGCCTTCGCGCAAGACGTGATCAAGATCGCCAACATCGTGGAGCTGTCCGGCGGCGGCGCCACGGCCGGCACCAACTTCAAGAACGGCGTGGAACTGGCCGTGCGGGAAATCAATGCCAACGGCGGCATCCTGGGCAAAAAAATCCAGACCACCACCGCCGACACGCAAAGCAACCCCGGCGTGGCCAAGGGCCTGACGCAAAAAGCCATTGACGACAACGTCTTCGCCATTTTCGGCCCGGTGTTCTCCGGCTCCATCATGGTCAGCATGGCCGAGTCGCGGCGCGCCGAAGTGCCCAACTTCACCGGCGGCGAGGCGGCCAGCATTACCGAGCAGGGCAACCCCTATGTGTTCCGCACCAGCTTCACGCAAGCCACCGCTATGCCCAAGGTGGCGCGCTACATCAGCGAGCAGGCCAAGATCAAGAGCATTGCCGTCATCTATGTGAACAACGACTTCGGCAAGGGCGGCATGGACTCCATCCGCAAGGCCCTGGCCAACTCGCCGACCAAGATCCTCAGCGAAATCTCCACCGAACCAGGCCAGGTCGACTTCTCGGCTGCGGTGCTGCGCGCCAAGCAAAGCAATGCCGACGCCGTGTTCGCCTACTCGAACGAGGAAGAGTCGGCACGCCTGCTGCGCGAACTGCGCAAGCAAGGCTGGACCAAGCCCATCATCGGTGAAACCACGCTGACCGGCCAGAAGGTCATTGAACTCGCCGGTGAGGCCGCCAACGGCGCCATCGCCCACGTGGGCTTGACGGTGGACGCCCCGGTGCCCGCCATTCGCGCCTTCAAGGCCAAGTTCGAGAAAGAATACAAATACATCTCCGACCACAATGGCATGAAGGGCTACTCCGGTGTCTACGTGCTCAAGGCCGCGATTGAAAAGGCCGGCAAGCTGGACCGCAAAGCCGTGGCCGAGGCCATGAAGGGCCTGAAAGTCAACACCGACAAATACCCCGGCGCGCTGATGTACACCGAGTTCGACAACAAGGGCGACCTCGACCGCATGAGCTTCATGGTCGAGGTGAAAAACGGCAAGCAGGAAGTCATCGACATGGTGCCACCGCTGGGCCAGGCCACCCGCGACGTGGGCAAAGCCATGCCCCTGGCGGCAGCCGCACCCGCCCCGGCCAAGGCGGCGTCCAAGCCGGCCGCCAAGAAGTGATGTCAACCCGCGGCCGGCCATGCGGGGCCGGCCGCCGGTGGGGGAGGGCGCAAGCCCGCCCCACCGAAACTTCCGCTGAATACAACCGGCTTTCTCCACCACGGACTTCTCCATGACGGACTTTCTCCAACTCTTTTTTTCGGGCCTGGCCACCGGCAGCATCTATGCGCTGGCGGCTTTGGGCTTTACCCTGCTGTGGCAGGCCTCAGGAACGATCAACTTCGCCCAAGGTGAATTTGTCATGCTCCCGGCCTTCATGATGCTGGCCTTTATCTCGCTGGGTGCGCCCATGCTGGTGAGCTTCGTGATGGCGGTGCTGCTGGCCGTGCTGCTGCTGGGCTGGGTCTTCAAGCGCGGCGTGGTGGATCCGCTCTTCAAGTACGGCATGATGCCCATCGTCGTGGCGACCATCGGGCTTTCGATTGCCCTGCGCAACGGCGTGCGTGCCGGCTACAGCGCCGAAGCCCATCCTTTCCCCAGCCTCTTCGCCGACAAACTCTTCAATATTGCGGGGGTGACCATCACCCTGCAAGACGTGGGCACCTTCGCGCTGGCCATGATCATTGTCATGGCGACACAGGCCTTCCTGGCCAAGACCGTGACCGGCCGCGCCATGCAGGCGGTGGCGCAGAATACCGAGAGCGCCTCGGTGCTAGGCATCAATGTGCCGCGCATGATTTTTTACACCTTTGCCATCAACGCCGTGCTGGCGGTGGCGGCGGCCCTGCTCGTCACGCCCACCTACCTCGCCAAGTTCGACATGGGCGAGGGCCTGGGTACGAAGGCATTTTTCGCCGCCATCATCGGCGGGTTCAACAATTCACGCGGCGCCTTGCTGGGCGGCCTGATTGTGGGTGTCTGCGAGAACCTGGCCTCGGCCTATATCTCGCCGGCGTACAAGGACGCCGTGGCGCTGGTGATTTTCATGGTTGTGATTCTCTTCAAGCCGCAGGGCCTGCTGGGTAAAAAAGAGGAGCGCAAGGTATGAAAACCGCCGCCCAAAAGATCTCCCTCGCGCTGGCGATCTTCGCTGGCCTGCTGATGCTGGTGGCCCCGCAGTTCCTCAAGAACTACGGCCTTTACCTGCTGTCCTACTGGCTGGTCTTCATCATCGCCACCATGGGCCTGAACCTCACGGTCGGCTATGCGGGCCAGAAGTCGCTGGGCCATGCGGCCTTCTTCGGGATAGGCGCGTATACCGTGGCCATCATGATGAAAGCCGGCTTCAGCTTCTGGCTGGGCCTGCCGGCCGCCGCGCTGGTCTGCTTTGCCATCGGCCTGGTCCTGGGCTTTCCGGCGCTGCGGGTGCAGGCCATCTACCTGGCTTTCGCCACGCTGGGCTTCAACACCGCGGTCTGGCTGGTGATGCGCAACGAGGAGTGGCTCACGGGCGGCACCTTCGGCATCAACAACATCGCGCGCCCCTCGCTGTTCGGCTTCTCGCTGGAGGGCAACCTGGCTTATTACTACTTCGTGCTGGCGGTCACCGTGCTGTTGGCGGTGCTGCTGTGGGCCCTGCTGCGCTCGCCCTGGGGCAAGGCCTTCACGGCGCTGCGCGACAACCCGATACGTGCTGAAAGCCTGGGCGTGAACATCCGCCACTACACGCTGCTGAGCTTTGCCATCGGCGCGGTCTACGCGGGCGTCGCCGGTGCGCTCTTCGCCTCACTGGTGCAGTTCATCGAGCCGGGGCCTTTCGCCGTCGCGGCGTCCATCATGATGTACCTGATGGTGGTGGTCGGCGGGGCCGGTTACTTCCTCGGGCCGGTCGTCGGCGCCGCCGTGGGGGTGGTGTTGCCGGAATGGCTGCGCGACGTTCCCCTGGTGTCCAACTGGTATTTGCCCATGTTTGGCGCCGCGGTGGTCCTGCTGATGGTCTGGCTGCCTGACGGTTTGCTCAGCATTCCCGACCGTATCAAAAGCAAGCGCGCGGCGCGCGAGGCATCACAGGCGCGGGCAGCCGCCGCCGGCCGGATCGGAGCGGCATCATGAGCAATGCATTGTTAAAAGTCACCGGCCTTAAAAAGGCGTACGGGGCCATCCAGGCCGTGGGCGGCGTGTCCTTTGAAGTCATGCCGGGCGAGATCTTCGGCGTCATCGGCCCCAATGGTTCGGGCAAGACCACCATGTTCAACAGCGTGCTGGGGCAGATTACGCCCAACGAAGGCTCGATTGAACTGAACGGCCAGAACATCACCGGCCTGTCGCCGCTCGAGCTGAGCCGCCGCGGCGTGGGCCGCACCTTCCAGACCCTGCAGGTCTTCGGCAAGATGACGGTACGCGACAACCTGATCGTGGCCGCGCAGGAGCACAAGGGCAATATGTTCAGCCGCATGTTCGCTCCCGGCGATTCAGGCCTGGGCGACAAGGCCGACGCGCTGATCGACCAGTTCCGCATACGCCATGTGGCTGACAAGCCGGCCGGCACCCTGAGCTACGGTCAGCAAAAACTGGTGGACATCGCGATGGCCTTCATGGCCGAGCCCGACCTGGTGCTGCTCGACGAACCCTGCGCCGGCGTGAACCCCAGCCTGGTGGGCGGCATCTCATCACTGCTCAAGGAACTCAACCAGAACCCCAAGTTCGGCCGCAAGAGCTCCTTCGTCGTGATCGAGCACAACATGGACTTCGTGATGGACCTGTGCCACCGCATCATGGTGATGGTGGAGGGCAAGGTCATGGCCATCGGTACACCCGCCGAAATCCGCTCCAACAAAGAAGTGCTCGACGCTTACCTCGGGAACTGACATGGCAAACGATACCTGTATTGAATTCGACGACGTGGTGGCGGGCTACAAGGATTTCATGATCCTCAACAACCTGTCCTTCAAGGTCAGGCGCGGCTCCATCACCCTGCTGCTGGGCCCTAACGGCGCGGGCAAATCAACAGTGCTCAAAACCCTGTTCGGCCTGCTCAAGCCGCGCCAGGGCCACATCCTGCTGGACGGCGAGGAGATCGGAGGCGCCAGCCAGAAGGAACTGCTGGCCAAGGGCATTGCCTTTGTGCCGCAGGGCCGCAACCTGTTCGGCCAGCTCACCGTGTTCCAGAACCTGGAGCTGGGCGGCATCACCCTGGGTACCAAGACCACGCATGAGCGCATTCCCGAGGTGCTGGAGTTTTTCCCGCGCGTGAAGGAACGCCTGCATTCCCAGGCCTCGGCGCTCTCGGGCGGCGAGCAGAAGCAGCTCGAAATCGGCCGCGCGCTGCTGCTGCGCCCCAAGGTGCTGCTGATCGACGAGCCCTCCATCGGCCTGTCGCCCATGGTGGTGCAGGACGTGTTCAAGCTGCTGCAAAAGCTGGCAGCCCAGGGCACGACCGTGCTGATGGTCGAGCAAAACGTCAAGAGCGCGCTCAAGATCTCGGACGACGCCATCGCGCTGGAGTCCGGCCAGCTGGTGCTGCACAAGCCGGCCGCGCAGCTGCTGGCCGACCCCAACATCGAACGCCTGTTCCTGGGCGGCGGCCATGTGCCGGGCGCGACTGTGAAGGCCTCTTGAACCGTGTGCAATACCTGAACGGGAGAACACCATGAGCACCGCCACGCAAGCATCGGCCGCCGACCGCGAAGCCATTCCCGAAGTCGCCAACCCACTGGGCATGGACGGCATAGAGTTCATCGAATACACCACCTCCAAACCGCAGGCCCTGGGCCAGGTGCTGGAGATGATGGGTTTCAGGCCGGTGGCGCGGCACCGCTCGCGCGAGGTCATGCTCTACCGCCAGGGGGGCATGAACGTCATCGTCAATGCCCATATCCCCACCATGCCCGACGGCGCCGCGCCCACCGACAAGCCGGTGATCGCCGCCGTGGCGCTGCGCGTGCGCGACGCGGCCGAAGCCTACCGCCGGGCGCTGGACCGCGGCGCCTGGGCCGTCCCTTCGCGCGTCGAGGTGATGGAACTCAACATCCCCGCCATCCACGGCGTGGGCAAGAGCCGCATTTATTTTGTCGACCGCTACGAGACCTTTTCGATCTACGACGTGGACTTTGTGCCCATCCCGACCGTGGAGCCGAACCCGCCCGCCGTGGCCGGCCTGCATTTTTTCGGCGTCGTGCAATACATCGGCAACGACCGCACCGAGGACTGGACCGAGTTTTACCGCGAGCTCTTCGGCTTCACCGACCTGCCCGACGACCAGCGCTTCGGCATATTGCCCAAGGGCCGCATCCTGCGCAGCCCCTGCCCAGCGGCCTCGCGTTTTTACCTGCAGCTCATAGAACCCGAAGCCAGCGTGCTGGACGTGGAGGGCGACGAAGCCCTGCAGCGCGTGGGCCTGGGCAGCCCCGACGTGCTGGCCTCGGTGGCCGAGCTTGGCAAGCGTGGCGTGGAGTTCGTCGAATCGCGCGGCGTGCACACCGAGGACCGCGGCGCGCTCACGCGCACCTGGATGGGCAGCGTGAGCTTCGAGCTGGTCCACAACGAACGCTGAACAGGCGGCACACACCATGAGCCACTACAGCGGAAACATTGACGACTTCGGGATGGACACCATCTCGCTCGCGGGG
>Ga0102592_1001505_pt1 | contig 25731 bp, 25 predicted proteins | sample AraplaCol_mMF_r2_FD_76861 | JGI IMG/M metagenome (GOLD analysis project Ga0102592, IMG submission 76861) | Arabidopsis root microbial communities from North Carolina, USA - plate scrape MF_Col_mMF_r2 (SPADES assembly) (version 2) | ecosystem: Host-associated > Plants > Roots > Endosphere...
CAACGACTTCACCTCGGTGCCGGTCAGCATCAGCCCGGCCTCGACGGTCTCCTCGATGAAGTAGTCGTACCGCGCGCGGCGGTTCTCGGCGATCGGCTTGGTCATCAGACCAGACCCGCCTCGTGCATGGCCTCCAGGATCGCCGGCTTCACCGCCTCGCTGCACGGCGCGATCGGCAGGCGCACGTCGGCCTCGCACAGGCCAAGGTGGGCCATGGCGAACTTGGTCGGCGACGGCGAGGCGTCGAGGAACAACGCCTTGTGCAGCCGCACCAGGCGGTCCTGCCAGTAGCGCGCGGTCTCCCATTCGCCGTTCAGGCAGGCGTTGATGAAGGTGGCGCAGGCGTCGGGGGCGACGTTCGAGGTCACCGAGATCACGCCATGGCCGCCATGGGCCACGTAGCCGAGCGCGGTCGGGTCGTCGCCCGACAGCATCACCCAGTCGGGACCGCACGTCACCCGTTGCATGCTGGCCCGCACGAGGTCGCCGGTGGCGTCCTTGATGCCGATGATGTTGGGCAGCTTGGACAATCGCTCCAGCGTCTCGTTGGCGATGTCCGACCCCGTGCGCCCCGGCACGTTGTAGACCAGCACCGGCAGCTGCACGGCGTCATTGATCGCCTTGTAGTGCTGGTAGATCCCTTCCTGGCTGGGACGCACGTAGTAGGGCGAGACCACCAGGGCCGCGTCGGCGCCGACGGCCTTGGCGTGGGCGACCAGTTCGATCGCCTCGGCGGTCGAGTTGGAGCCGGCCCCGGCGATCACCGGCACGCGGCCGCGGGCGGTGTGCACGCACAGCTCGACGACGCGCTTGTGCTCGTCGTGGCTCAGAGTAGCGGTCTCGCCGGTGGTGCCGACCGGCACCAGGCCGTGCACGCCGCCGGCGATCTGGCGCTCGACCAGGGCCACAAAGGCTTTCTCGTCCACCGCGCCGTCGCGGAATGGCGTGACCAGCGCCGGAATGACGCCCTTGAACGGAGAATGAGCCATGACTTGCAATTTGCCGTGAGAAACGCGCCGCGACGGTTGCGGCCTGAGGATGGGGGCGGACAATATGTCCCGCTCCCCCTGTCCCGCAACCGGTCCGTGACGCTCTGCACCGATTTGGGGACGTTTCTGCAAGGGTCAATCCGCCGCGAAGCGGTCTATACGTGCCAATCAGGGTCGCAAGCGCCGCAAATCGGCCCCTCGACCATCCGAAAACGGCGAGAATACAGCCCTCCAGGGCCAGAGAATCGAAGGAGACGACGTTTTGGCGTCAGGGTTGGGTAAGGTGTTGCTGGGCGGATCCGCGGTGGTGGCGCTCTTTGGTGTGGCGCTTGCCCAGGATGACGTCGGCCTGCCCCGCGCTCCCCAACCCTATACGGGCGGCGCCACGCCGCCGGGCCTGATCACCACGCCGCCGACCGCGACCTACGCCACGCCCGCCGAGGCCGACGCCGCCAATCTGCGCATGGCGGTCACCAGTCGCGACCCCGCCACGATCCGCATGGCGATGTCGAGCATCCAGGACCCGCTCTCGCGCAAGATCGCCCTGTGGGCCCTGGTCGACGCCGGGGCCGAGAGCATGAGCTTCTTCGAGCTTGACCAGGCGCGCCGCGACCTGGCGGGCTGGCCGCGGGCCCAGCGCCGCGAGACCGCCGCCGAGAAGGCTCTCGTCACCTCCGGCCTGGACGCTCAGCGGATGATCGCCTGGTTCGGCGGCCGCGATCCGCAGACCGCCGAGGGCGCCATGGCCCTGGCCGCCGCCTACCAAGCCGCCGGGCGCACTAGCGACGCGGCCAACCTGATTCGCAGCTGGTGGCGCGACCAGGTGTTCGAACTCGACGCCCAGCGCGGCATGCTGGCCCGGTTCGGCACGCTGCTGACGGCGGACGACCACGTCCGCCGCGCCGACGTCCTGCTGTATGGACCACAAGGCCCCGCGGCGCGCGACATGATCGCCCTGCTGCCCTACGACCAGCAGGCGGCGGCCCAGGCGCGGATCGCCTTCCGTTCGAACGCCGGCAACGCCAACGACCTCTACGCCGCCCTGTCGCCGGCCCAGCAGGCCCTGCCGGGCGTGGTCTTCGAGCGCGCCGCCTATCTGCGCCGCAAGGGCCTCGACACCCTGGCCCTGCCGCTGGTCGGTCAGTTCCCCGCCCCGCCCCCCAGCGCCGACGCGGCGTCCGCCATCTGGCGCGAGCGCAAGCAACTGGTCGTGTCGGCCTTGAAGAGCGGCGACAGCGCCGGCGCCTACGCCGCCGCCAACGCCCACCTGAAGGACGGGGCCGATGCGGCCGAGAGCGAATTCTACGCCGGCTGGATCGCCCTGAGCCGCTTGAAGGACGCCGACCGCGCCGCCGACCACTTCGCTCGCATCGCCGAGATCGGCGCTTCGCCGATCACCCGCGGCCGCGCCCTCTACTGGCAGGGTCGCGCCGCCGAGGCCCAGGGCGACCGCATCGCCGCCCAGGCCTTCTATGCCGAAGGGGCGCGCTACATCACCACCTTCTACGGTCAGTTGGCCGCCGAGAAGGCCGGGATCAAGGAGATCCGCCTCGACAAGGATCCGACGATCACCCAGGCCGACCGCGCCCGCTTCGAGGGCCGCGAACTGGTTCGGGCTGTGCGCACCCTGATGGCGGCCGGCGCGCGCGACCAGGTCCGGATCTTCGTGCTGTTCATCGACGACCAACTGCCCTCCGCCGAGGAAGAGGCCCTGCTGGTCGACCTGGCCCGCAACTATGGCGACCCGGACCTGGCCATGCGCGCGGTCCGCACCGCCGCCCAGCGCGGCTTCACCCTGCCCGAGCGCGGCTATCCGCTGCTGGACCACCTGTTCACCCCGGGACCGGGCGCGGCCGAGACGGCCTTCGTCTATTCGATCTCGCGCCAGGAGAGCAATTTCGACCCCAACGCCCGCTCCGCCCCCGGCGCGCGCGGCATGATGCAACTGATGCCCGCCACCGCCGCCATCGTGGCGCGCCAGCTGGGCGAGAGCCACAGCGTCGATCGCCTGTCCGACCCCTTCTACAACATGCGCCTGGGCTCGACCTATCTGGGCAGCATGGTCAGCAACTTCAGCGGCTCGTACATCATGGCCGCCGCCGCCTACAACGCCGGCCCCGGTCGCCCGACCCAGTGGGTCACCCTATGCGGCGACCCGCGCGGCGCGACCACCGACCCGCTGGACTTCATCGAGTGCATTCCGTTCTCCGAGACCCGCAACTACGTGATGCGGACGATCGAGACGACCATGGTCTACCGCGCCCGCCTGAACGGCGGCGTGGCCCCGTTGACCTTGTCGAGCGACCTCAAGCGCGGGGGCTACGCCTATGCCGGGCCGGCTGGAACGGCGCCCCTGCCGCCGATCGGCGGAACCACCGCCTCGAGCGCGCCGCCGGCGATCCCACAGGGCGGCTATGTGCCGGGGACGCGTTAAACGCCCCTCTCTCCAGGGGAAAGGGTCTGGGCGCGTCTTGCCGCCACGACCAGTCCGGCGGGCGTTTCGATCAGCGCGCCGTCCAGCCGGAACACCTCGGCCAACACCGCCGGGGACAGCGCCTCGGCAGGCTCGCCCTCCGCCGCCATGCGGCCGCGGTTCAGCACCAGAACCCGGTCGCAGGATCGCGCCGCCAGGCCGAGGTCATGCAGGGTGACGACCACCGCCGCGCCGGCCGCCGCTTCGGCGCGCAGCAGGTCCAGCGTCAGCAGTTGGGCGTCGGGATCCAGGCCCGCCACCGGTTCGTCGGCGATCAGCAGCGGCGCGCGGGTCGCCAGCAATCTGGCCAGCAGCACCCGCGCCCGCTCGCCCCCCGACATGTCGAGCACGCCACGATCGGCGAGGTCGGCGACGCCCACCCGCTCCAGACGCTCGCGGGCGACAGCCAGCGCCTGGCTCGAGGGCAAGTCCGGCGCACCCAGGGCCGCGACTTCGAGAGCCGGCAGGTTCCAGGCGATGCGCCGCTCCTGCGGCAGGTAGCCGACCAGTCGAGCGCGTTCGACCGGGTTCAGGTCGCCGACCGGGTGTCCGGCCAGCCGCGCCTCGCCCGCTTCCAGCGGCATCAGCCCCAGCCCCGCCCGCAGCAGGCTGGTCTTGCCCGCGCCGTTGGGGCCGACCACGCCCAGCACCTCGCCGGGCGCGACGCTCAGGGACGCGCCGTCCAGCACCAGGGCCTTGCCGCGTCGGGCCCTGGCCGCCGTAAAGGCCCAGGCGGCCGTCACGACCGCCAGCTCCGCGCCGCGCGCCAGGCCAGCAGGGCAAAGACCGGCGCCCCGAACAGAGCGGTCACCACGCCCAGCTTCAGCTCCTGCTCGGTCGGGATCAAGCGGGCGGCCAGGTCGGCGGCGACCAGCAGAACCGCCCCGGCCAGGGCCGAAGGCCGCAGGAGCTTGCCCGGATCGTCGCGGACAGCGGCCCGCACCAGGTGCGGCGCGGCCAGGCCAACGAAACCGATCACGCCGGCCGCCGCGACCGAGGCCCCGGCCAGCAGGGCCGAGCCGGCCACCGCCGCCACCCGCAGCCGCGCCATCGGCAGGCCCGACATCTGGGCGGCCTCCTCGCCCAGGGTCAACATCCGCAGCCCCTTGGCCGCGTAAAGGCAGAGCCCCGCCCCGACGGTCATCGGCGCCAGCGCGCGCAGGATATCGGTGAAGTCGCGGTTCTCGACCGAGCCCATCAGCCAGGCTAGCACCTCGGCGATGGCCACCGGCGACGGCGACAGGTTGAAGACCAGGGCGGTCAGGGCGCCAGCGAAGGCCGACAGGGCCACCCCGAACAGGATCAGCACCTCGGGCTCGCGAAACCGCGCGGCCAGGCCGACGACCACGCCCCCGGCCGCCAACGCCCCGGCCAGGGCCGCCAGCTCGATGGCGCCCGGGAAGGCCGCCAGGCCGCCGGCGATCGCAAGCGACGCGCCCAGGCCCGCTGTGGCCGACACGCCCAGCACGCCAGGCTCGGCCAGGGGGTTGCGCAGCAGCCCCTGCATCGTCGCCCCCGCCAGGCCGAGGCCCGCTCCGACCAGGGCGGCCATCAGCACTCGCGGCAGCCTGATGGTCCACAGCACTTCGCCCGGCGGCGAGGAGGGGGTGGTCAGCGCCTGATGATACTGCGCCGCGCTCAGCGGGCTCTCGCCGAGGCTGACGGCGAAGACGGCCGCGACGGCCAGAACCAGCAGCAGCAACAGTTCCAGGCGACGCGAACTCATCGCGCCGCCTCCGCCAGAACTCGCGCTCCGTCGGCGGCGAACCAGGCCGAACAGCCCAGCATGGCGCCGGGCAGCGAGGCGACCACCCGGCCCCGCGTCGCCTGGCGCAGCGCTGCATGACGCCCCGGCCCCCAGCGGTCGGCTCCAGCCCGGGTCAGGTCGAAGAAGCCCAGCACCACCGCCCGAGGCGGGGTCAACACCAGACGCTCCAGCGGCGCGGGCGAGAAATAGGGTTGGGTCGAGGCGTTGGTGAAGCCCGCCGCCCGCAGCATGGCGTCGATCATCGTGTTGGGGCCGGCCGTGTAGCCGCCCGGCGTCAGGTAGAAGGCGGCCCTCTTCCGGCCCGCGCCGGCCGCTCTTTTCAGCTCGGCGTCCATGCGCGCCAGCAGGGTCTCGCCCTCGCGGCCACGGTCCAGGGCCTGGGCCACCTGGCGGACATTGGCGCGCACGCCGTCGAAGTCGGTGGCGTCACCAAGGCTGATCGTGCGCACGCCGCGCCGATCGAGAGCGGTCGTCAGTCGGGCGTCGCCGCCCCATTGGCGCACGACGACGTCGGGGCGCGCGCCCAGCACCGCTTCCAGCGTCGTCCGCCGCTTCGCCAGGCCGGCCGCCCTGGCGCGAAGGAAGGAATCCGGCGCGTCGGCGCGCGGCGAGACACCGACGATGGTCTCGCGCGCCGCCAGGGCCAGGACATATTGATCGGCGCAGGAGTCCAGCGACATCACCCGTCCCGGGCTCATTCGAGCGGCGGCGGGTCCCGCGACGGCCGCCAGGCCGGCGGCGAGGCCGGCGAGCAAGGCGGCGCGCATGGATGTCAGTCCGTGACTAGGCCGTGCAGCAGCCCGTCCAGCGTGACCTTCATCAGTTCCTCGCGCGGCGCCCAGTTGCGGTCGGGCATGGTGATCAGCAGGGCCACCAGGCCATGGCAGGCGGCCCACAGCACCTGCGCCGCGCTCTCACCCGACCCGGTGCGCAGGCGGCCGCTGGCGGCGATCTCGTGGATCGGGCCGCTGAACTCGGCGAAGCAGCGGTCGCCCAGTTCGGCGGTGGCGGCCTGTTTCTCCTTCGAGATGACGTCGCGCGACCCGCAGAACACCAGTTGATAGGTGTTGGGATTGTCGAGCGCGAACTTCATGTAGGCCTCGAGCATCAGCCGCACCCGCGCCACGGCGTCGATCGGCCTGTGCGCGATGTCGACGTTCACGGCCAGAAGCTGGCCGATCGCGTCGTCGCTGATCTCCAACAGGATCTGGTCCTTGTCACGGAAGTGCATGTAGAGGGCGGTGGAGGAAACTCCCACGGCGTCGGCGATCTTGCGGATCGTCGCCCCCGCGTAGCCTTCGGCGATGAAGATCCTCTCGGCGGCGGCCAGGATCTCTCCACGGCGCAGGTGGCCATCGCCCTTCGGCTTGCGGGCCGACTTGTGCGGCTTCTTCAGCGCGACCGTCACGATATGGCGTTCCCCTATCTCGTCCCCGAACCCGACACTAAACGGGAATCACCCAAACGTCGCAACTCCCGAGGATTTCCCCAAAACATGTGTTTTTCCGTTTGACACTCTAGGGTTGAAGATTCGCTATCTGCTCGCTGGATCCGATTGTGCGCGGCAGGGGGCGATGGCGCGAGAAGAAAGAGACCAGCAGCGACGCGCGTTCGGGACGCAGCCGGCGGACAAACCTTGGATCGAGGCCCCGGAGGATGAGCCGGCTGGGACAGCCGCGCCGTCGCCGGACGGCGCCCATCGACGTCTGTCGCGCGGCCAGATGGTCGGGCTGGCGGTTTTGTCGGTGCTGCTGCTGCTCCTGGCGACGTTCCAGACCCATGCGACACTGGAAGGTTTTCACCTGCTGTTCTTCGTCGGGTTCATGGGCCATTCGGCGGTCAAGCTGGTCGCGGCCTTCACCCCGCGCGCTCCGGCCATCGCCGCGCCGCTGCCCGACGAGGCCTTGCCCGCCTACACGATCATCGTTCCGCTCTATCGCGAGGCGGCGGTGGCGGCGGAACTGGTCGCCAATCTCGCGCGGCTGGATTATCCGCGTGACCGCCTGCAGGCGCTGATCGTCCTGGAATCCAACGACCCCGAAACCCAGGCCGCCTTCGGCGCCCTGGACCTTCCGGCCGGATTCCAGGTGCTGATCGCGCCGCCCGGCGCGCCCCAGACCAAGCCCCGCGCCTGCAACCTCGCCCTGGAGCGGGCGCAGGGCGAGCTGGTGGTCATCTACGACGCCGAAGACGCGCCGCATCCCGGCCAATTGCGCGAGGCCGCCGCGCGGTTCGCCCAGGCCGACGCGAGCCTGGCCTGCCTGCAGGCGCCCCTGCGGATCGAACCGGATCCACGATTCCTGCCCGACCAATTCGCCCTCGAATACGCCGTGCTGTTCGAGGTCTTGCTGCCGGCCCTGGCCCGATGGGGCCTACCCTTCCCGCTCGGCGGCACCAGCAACCATTTCCGCGCCGAGGCCCTGCGCGCCGTCGGCGGCTGGGATTCCTACAATGTCACCGAGGACGCCGACATCGGCTTTCGCCTGGCCGCCCAGGGACGCACGCTGGGTGTCATCACCCGCCCGACGTTCGAGACCTCGCCCGCCACCTTGAAGGTCTGGACGCCGCAGCGGGCGCGCTGGATCAAGGGGCACCTGCAGACCTTGGCCGTCCATGCGCGCGGCCCGGCCGTCGCCACCCCGCGAGGAGCCGTCGCGCTGGTCCTGACCCTGGCCCTGCCGGTCGTTTCGTCCCACCTGCACGGCCCGCTGTTCGTCTGGTTGCTGCTGCAATGGGGCGGATCGCTGCTGGATCTGTGCTCCGCCGTCCCGGCCATGGACTGGATGCTGGTGTTCTTCGGCTGGACCTGCGTCGCGATCGCCGGGGCCCAGGCCCAGCGGCGGGCTGGCCATCGCCTACGTTCCCTGCCCCTGCTGGGCGCGATCTTCTACTGGCCGCTCCAGAGCCTGGCCGCGGCCAAGGCCCTTCGCCAGTTCGTCGTCGCCCCGTTCCACTGGGACAAGACCCCGCATGCGCCCCGCGCCGCGCACCCTTCGCTGCCCCGCCTGCTGGCGCGGACTGGACGGCCCTTGCCCTGAGCGCGTATTGGCGGGGCATGGATCCGACCATCGCCGCCGCCCCTCTCGTCATGCGCACCACCGGCTGGGCCGACTACGCCCTGCTCGACAGCGGCCATGGCCGGAAGCTGGAGCGCTATGGCCGCTACACCGTGGTGCGCCCCGAGCCGCAATGCTTCTGGGCGCCGCGCCTTCCGGCCACGGCCTGGGATGCCGCCGACGCCGTGTTCGATCCGACGGACGAAGACGAAGCCGGCCGCTGGCGCTTCAAGGGCAAGCCGCTGGAGAGGTTCCCCCTGGCCTGGGGCGAGGCCAAGTTCCACGGCCAGTTCACCCCGTTCCGCCATCTGGCCTTCTTCCCCGAGCAGGCCGCCAACTGGGCCTGGCAGGACGCCCGGGTCCGCGCCATCTCGCAAGCCCCGGGAAGCCGCCAGCCCAAGGTGCTGAACCTGTTCGGCTATACGGGCGTGGCCAGCCTGGTCTGCGCCGCCGCCGGCGCGGCCGTCACCCATGTGGACGCCAGCAAGAAGTCGGTCGGCTTCGCCCGCGAGAACGCCGCCTTCGCCGGCCTGGCCGACAAGCCGATCCGCTGGATCGTCGAGGACGCCCGCCGCTTCGTGGCCCGCGAGGTGCGCCGCGGTTCGCAGTATGACGGGATCATCCTAGACCCGCCGAAGTTCGGGCGCGGGGCCGACGGCGAGGTCTGGCGGCTGTTCGAGGACCTGGCCGAACTGACCGCCAACTGCGCCCAGATCCTGGCTCCCGACGCCTCGTTCCTGCTGATGAACGCCTATGCCGCCCGGGTTTCCGGCGCGGCGATGTCGGGCCTGCTGGCCCAGGAGTTGAAGGGGCGCGGCGGGGTCATCGACTGGGGCGAGCTGTCGCTGGTCGAGGAAAAGGGCGACCGCCAGATCGGCCTGTCGTTCTTCGCGCGCTGGGCGTCGGAGGATTGATGACCATGAACGCCCCCAACCACGCCAAGATCGTCACCTCCCTGTCGAACGCCACCGTCAAAGCCGTCCGCGCCCTGCATATGCGCAAGGAGCGCGAGGAGAGCGGACTGTTCCTGGCCGAGGGGCTGAAGATCGTCATCGAGGCGATCGACTGCGGCCATGCGCCCAGGATCCTGATGTACGGCCGCGACGCCGCCGACCATCCGATGCTGCAGAAGGCCAGCCAGGCCTGCCTGAAGGCCGGCGGCGAGGTCATCGAGGTCAATCGCGAGATCCTCGAAAAGGTCTCTCGCCGCGATAATCCCCAGGCTGTGGTCGGCGTCTTCAAGCAGGTCTACGCGCCGCTGTCGGCCATCGTCCCCGAGAGCGCTCCCTGCTGGGTGGCCATGCAGGCCGTGCGTGACCCCGGCAACCTGGGCACCGTGATCCGCACCGCCGACGCGGCCGGCTGCGGCGGGGTGATCCTGGTTGGCGATTGCGTCGATCCCTATTCGGTCGAGGGCGTGCGGGCGACCATGGGCTCGATCTTCGCGGTCAAGATCGCCAAGGCCTCGGTGGCCGAGTTCCTGGCCTGGCGCGAGACCTGGCCGGGCAGCGTGGTCGGCACCCTGCTGACCGCCACGGTCGATCACAAGAGCGCCGACTATGTGAAGCCGTCGCTGATCCTGATGGGTAACGAACAGCAGGGCCTGCCGCCCGAACTGGCCGCCGCCTGCGACGTCAACGTCAAGATCCCGATGCGCGGCCGGGCCGACAGCCTGAACCTGTCGGTGGCCACGGGGATCATGATCTACACGGTGACGGGGTGACCCCGTCCTACTTGATCCGCGTCCACTTCTCGGTCTTGCACAGCGGGGCCACGATGCAGCCCTTCAGCTTCAGCTCGTTGGCCGAAAGCAGGATGATCGTCCCCGAATAGGTGCCCCCGTCGGCGGCGTTGTAGACCTTGCCGCCGGTCCACTTGGTCGGCCCGCCGGTGAAATCATACAGCATCTGCATGTTCTTCAGTGGCCGGTTGCGCAGGGACGCGTCCTTGTTCTTCTGGTCCTTGACCGTCGGATCGCTCTTGATGTGATCTGAGTTGACCAGCTTGCCGCACAGGCTGTTGCCGCAACGGCTGATCTCGACCTGGCCGCCGTTGGTCTGGGTCTGCCACAGGCCCGTGACGTCTTGGGCGAAGGCCGGGGCCGATACGGAAAGGGCGAGCGCGGCGGCGAGGATCGGCAGTTTCATGGAGTCGTCTCCCGGAGTTGTCGCCCCTTTCTAACGCGCGTTCGGCTGAACCGGCCATGAATTGATGGCCAAGTTCGAACAAGACTCGCCCGAACTAGACCGCGCGCCGCCTCGGGCCCGGACTGGAGCAGGTGGTGTAGCCGGTCGCGGTCAGCCGGCCGGCGGTCATGCCCAGCCGGTCGGGCAGATCGCGGATGTGCGAAGCCCGCGTGGCCTCGACCGCCGCCAAGGCCACGCTGCCGCAGGCATAGGCGTCCTGCGCCGCGTCATGGTGCTTGAAGTCGACGCCCAGGAAGTCGCAAACCGCGTCCAGCTTGGCCGATGACAGCTGCGGCCAGGTGTTCTTGGCCACCTGCACCGTGCAGATATAGTCGAAGCACGGGAACGGCAGGCTGTAGAGCTCGCAGGTCCGGCGCATCACGCTGATGTCGAACGCGACGTTGTGGGCGATCACCGTCGCCCGCTCGAGCCGGTCGCGAAGCCGCGACAGCACGGCCGGAAATTCGTCGGCGTCCTCGACGTCGGCCGGCCGGATGCCGTGGACGGCGATGTTCCAGCCCGAGAACCGCATGTCGATCGGCCGGATGTAATGGTGCTCCACCTCGGTGATCCGGCCGTCCTCGATCCAGGCCAGGCCGATGGCGCAGGGGTTGGAGCGCTGCTCGTTGGCCGTCTCGAAGTCGATGGCGACGACGGGCATCTCAGCCGCTCACCATGGCCAGCCACTCGTCCTCGGTCATCACCTGGATCCCAAGCTCGGTCGCGGTCTTCAGCTTCGAACCCGCGCCGGGGCCGGCGACCACCAGGTCGGTCTTCTTGGACACCGACGAGGCGACCTTGGCCCCCAGCCCCTCGGCCTGGGCCTTGGCCTCGTCGCGGGTCATCTTCTCCAGCGAGCCGGTGAAGACGATGGTCTTGCCGGCCACGGCGGTGTCGGTCTTGGGCTTGGCGACCGGCTGGATGTCCAGCTCGGCGATCAGGTTGGCCACTTTCTCGCGATTGTGCTCCTCGGCGAAGAAGCGGGCGATCGACTGGGCCGCGACCGGGCCGATCCCGTCGATGGCCGCCAGCTGCAGGTAGTCTTCGCCCGGCGCGCCCTGTCCCGCCTCGGCCAGAGCTTGGGCGAAGCCGTTCCAGTCGCCGTAGCGTTCGGCCAGGGCGGTCCGGGCCGGCTTGTTCAGCTTGGGCACGGCGTGGCCAATCTTGACTTCCAGGCTGTCGGCCTCGGGCCACGGATCGGCCTTCAGACCGCCCTTGCCCGCCTCGACCAGCTCGTCACGCGCCTTGGGACCAACGCCGGCCGCTCCCGACAGCTCCAGATAGACCGCGCCCGGCAGCTGCCCCGCCGCCCGCTCGGCGGCCGCCTGCAGGTCCTCGAAACGGTCGAAATTGCGAGCCAGCACGGTCGAGGTGGTCTCGCCGATGTCGCGCATGCCCAGGCCGTAGATCACCCGGTCGAGACCGATGGTCCGCCGCGCCTCGATCCCCTTGACCAGGTTGGCCACCGAGGTCTCCCCATAGCCGTCGCGTTCGCGCAGCTGCGCCAGCTTTTCCTCGTCGCGGGCCAGCTTGAAGATGTCGGCCGGCTCCCGGATCCAGCCGGCCTCGAAGAAGGCCGCCAGCTGCTTCTCGCCCAAGCCCTCGATGTCGAAGGCCCGGCGGGAGACGAAATGGCGCAGGTGCTCGATGCGCTGGAACGGACAGGCGAACTCGCCGCTGCACCGGCGCACCACGGTCTCGGCGCCCGAAGCCGTGGTCTCCTTGACGATCGGCGTGTGCAGCGGGCACGGGCAATGGGTCGGGAATTCGAACGGGATGGAGTCCTCGGGACGCTCCTCCGCCACGGAACCGACGATCTGCGGGATCACGTCGCCGGCCCGTTGCAGAATCACCGTGTCGCCGACCCGGACGTCCTTGCGGGCGATCTCGTCGGCGTTGTGCAGGGTGGCGTTGGTCACCGAAACCCCGCCGACGGTCACCGGCTTGAGTCGGGCCACCGGGGTGATCGCCCCGGTGCGGCCCACCTGCAGGTCGATGGCCTCCAGGATGGTGCGGGCCTGCTGGGCGGGGAACTTGCGGGCGATGGCCCAGCGGGGCGAGCGCGAGACGAAGCCCAGGCGGCGCTGCTGCTCCAGGTCGTCGACCTTGTAGACCACGCCGTCGATGTCGAACGGCAGCTTGGGCCGCAGGACTTCGAACTCGGCATAGGCGTCCAGCAGGCCTTGGGCGTCCTGGACACGTCGGGCCGGCGGGGCGGTGGTGACAAAGCCCCAGTCGTGAAGTTTTTCGAGCGCCTCCCACTGACCGGCCGCGAACGACTCGCTGACCAGGCCCCAGGCATAGGCGAAGAACCGCAGCGGCCGCTGGGCGCTGATCTTCGGATCGATCTGGCGCAGCGAGCCGGCGGCGAAGTTGCGGGGATTGGCGTAGGTGCGCTGGCCGGCCTCAAGCGCGGCGGCGTTGAAGGCGGCGAAGGCCTCCAGCTCGACATAGACCTCGCCGCGGATCTCGATCACGTCGGGCCAGCCCGAACCCTTCAGGCGGTGCGGGATGTCGGCGAGGGTCCGCAGGTTGGCTGTGACGTCCTCGCCCACCTTGCCGTCGCCGCGGGTCGCACCCTGGACCAGCACGCCCTTCTCGTAGCGCAGCGAGGCCGACAGGCCGTCGATCTTCGGCTCGGCGGTATAGGACACCGGCTCGCTGGTCAGGCGCAGGAAGCGGCGGATGCGGGCGTCGAACTCGGTCGCCTCGTCGTTGGAGAAGGCGTTGTCGAGGCTCAACATCGGCACGCCGTGCTCGACCGGCGAGAACTGCTCGGCCCGCGCCGCCCCGACCCGCATCGACGGCGAGTTCTCGCGGATCAGCTCGGGAAACCGAGCCTCGATGTCGAGGTTGCGGCGCTTGAGGGCGTCGTACTCGGCGTCGCTGATCGTCGGCGCGTCCTGCTGGTGGTAGCGCAGGTCATGCGCCGCCAGTTCGTCGGCCAGCCAGGCCAGCTCGGCGTCGGCTTGGTCCTTGGTGAGGTCGGCGACGGCGATCTGGGACACGGGCGAATCCGGCGGCTGAAGACTGGCGGCAGACTAGCCAAGGGCGGCGGTTCCGGCGATCCCCCGCGTCCCGGTTCGCCCGCCTCAATTCAGCGCCGCCTGCCCCAGTTCGGTCACGCCGGACAGCAACCCCGCCATCATCAGGCCGATCAGCCCGCCCAGCAGGACGATCAGCGCTGGTCCCAACAGCCGCGCGGCGGCCTCGATGTCGCGCACCGCCCCCTCTTCCTCCAGCTTGCCGGAGCGCTGCAGCATCCGCCCCAGGGCGCCCGTCGATTCTCCCACCGAGACCAGTCGCACGATGGTCGGCGGAAAGCTCTTCACGGCCTGCAGGGCCTGCGACAGGGACACGCCCTGGCGCACCTGCTGCAGCACGGCCTGCAGGCGCGTGCTGGCCAGATCGGAACGCACGCCGCGAATGGCCAGCCTCAGGGCCTCGCTCATCGGCGCGCCCGCCGCCAGCATGGCGCCCAGCGAAATCGCGAAGCCGCCGAACGCCAGAGCGCAGGTCGTACGCCGCCAGGGCCCGGTGAGCCACAAGCGGTCGAGCGGACCGCGCAGCAAGCCGGCCCGGCCAAGGCCCGCCACCAGGATGACCGCCGCGCCCAGGCCGCCGGCCAGCACCAGGCCGTGCTCGCGCAGCAGGCGGCTGGCCGCCAGCAGGCCCGACAGGATCGGCGCGCTCCCCTCTCCGCCCTCGCTGACCAGCGGCTCCAGCGAGGGCACGACGGCCAGCAGGATCACGCCGGCCGCCGCCAGGGTGCTGATCAGCACGAACAGCGGATAGGCCAGGGCGGCGACCAGTTGCTGGCGCAGCTTGATGGCCGCCTCGAGCATTTCGCCGGCCCGGCGCAGCGCTTGCGGCAAGTCGCCCGCCGCCTCGCCCGCGGCGACCAGGGCGGCCACAAAGGCGTGGCGCGACGCCAGGGTGCGGGCGAAGGCCACGTCCAGCGCCTCGCCGCCGCTGATGTCCTGCAACAGCCGGCGGCAGGCATTGGCGACCCGCGAGCCCTGGGCGCGCGACAGCAGCACGTTCAGCGCCGAGCGCATGTCCGCCCCGGCGCTCAGCAGATCGGCCAGGCTGAGCAGGATCTCAGCGCTTTCGCGGTCCCGGAGGCCATGGTCGACGGCGCGAGCCTGGTTCCGCACCGGCTGCAGCTTGAGCGGCGACAGGCCCTGGCGGCGCAAGCGCTCGAAGGCGGCCTGCTCGCTCGGCCCCGGAACCTGGCCGCGGACGCGCTTGCCGTCGGCCCCGAGCGCGACATAGGCGAAGCTTTGGATCTCAGTCATGGACCGCGCCCATCACTTCCTCCAGCGTGGTCTCGCCGCGCAGGGCCTTGTCCAGACCGTCGGCCGCCATGCTCGCCAAGCCCAGTTCGTGGGCCAGACGGGCGATCTCGGCCGCGGGCCGGCGATCGGCGACCGCCCTGAGGAGAGCGTCGTTGGTCAGGAAGGCCTCGGCGATCGGCACGCGTCCGCGAAAGCCGACGCCCTTGCAGGCCGGGCAGCCCTGGGCCTGGAAGGTGCGCATCGGCGCGGGCAGGCCCTGGTCGGCGACAAAGGCCAGTTCGGCCTCTGTCGGCGTCCCGCCCTGCCGGCAATGCGGACAGAGCCGCCGCACCAGCCGCTGCGCCACCGCCCCTCGAAACGCCGCCGCCAGTTGGTAGGGCTCCACCCCCATGTCCAGCAGGCGCGGCACCACGGCCAGGGCGTCGTTGGCGTGGATCGAGGCCAGCACCAGGTGACCGGTCATGGCCGCCTGGATGGCCACGGCCGCCGTCTCCGGATCGCGGATTTCGCCGACCAGGATGACGTCGGGATCCTGGCGCAGGAACGAGCGCAGGGCCGCGGCGAAGGTCAGGCCCAGTTGCGGTGCGACCTGGGTCTGGGAAACGTGCTCGAAGTGATACTCGACGGGATCCTCGACGCTCAGCACCTTCTTAGGCGAACCGGTGAAGGTCTCCAGAAGCGCGTAGAGTGTGGTGGTCTTGCCGCTGCCGGTGGGGCCGGTGACCAGGAAGATGCCGTGCGGCGTGCCCCCGGCCTTGCGCAACACCTGGGTAACGCTTTCGACCAGACCAAGACCTCCCAGGTCGAGGGGCACGGCGCTGCGATCGAGAATCCGCAGCACCGCAGCCTCGCCAAACACCGTCGGGGAGGTGGCGACGCGAACGTCGACCGACTTGCCGCCGATCACGAACGAGGTGCGGCCGTCCTGTGGCAGGCGCCGCTCGCCCAGATTGAGGTTGGCGATCACCTTGATCCGGGACACCGCCGGCGCGGCGAGATCGGCGGCCACGACCCGGTGGTCGATCATTCGGCCGTCGACCCGCAGACGCACGCGCAGGTCATGACGACGCGGCTCGAAATGGATGTCGGAGGCCCCCAAGGCGATCGCCTCCTCGAACGCCTCGGCCACCAGGCGCGCGCCGCCGCCCTCGACGGCCCCGTCCGACACCTGATCGATCTCGCGGGCCAGGCGGCGCTCGTCGATCGCCTCGGATGGCGCTGCCGCCTCGGGACCGTAGCGCTCGTCGAACGCGCGACGCCACTCGCCCGGACGGGCGGCCAGGACGCTGACTGTACGGTTGGTGGCGAAGACCAGACCCGCCAGCGCCTCATCGTCCAACGGATCGCAGGCCGCGCAGACCAGGGCGTCTCCTATCTCGTCAAGCGGCAACAAACGGGCCCGGCGCAGGAAATCGGCGGTGACGCCGAGGCCCGGGATCTCGACGACGGCCGGCCGCAGGCGCGGCTCCCAGATCTCGCAACCGGTCGCCTCGGCGTAGGCCTCCGCCAAGGCCTCGTCCGACAGCACGCCCAGTTGGTTGAGCACCTGTTCGACCGGCTGGCCGGTGCGCACGGCGACCAGCTCGGCGCGGGCGATGGCCGAGCCCTCGACCAGACCGCGCTCGACCAGAGTCTCAACCAGGCGAGCGCGGGCCGCCAGGCGCGCGGGTCCGCGGGCGGCCGTCATGGCATCAGGTCCCCGAACAGGCCCGCCTGCAGCGCCAGACCGACCACCCAGCCGCTGGCCGCCAGGACCGGGCCAAAGGCGATCCTGCCGTCGGCCGGCTTGACCAGACGCACCTGCACCAGCCCTGTGAGCCCCGCCAAGGCCATGGCCCAGGGGGTCGCCGCCCCCAGCCACAGCGCCAGGGCCGCCGCCAGCTTGACGTCGCCCAGGCCCAGGCCCGGATCGCCTCGCCGGGCCGTGAAACCGCGACGCAGCAGAAACAGGGCACCACCGGTCAGGGTCGCCGCAGCAAGACCAGCCAACAGGGCCGCCGGGCCTCGCGCCAGCGCAAGACCAAGGCCGAGGATGGCCGCCGCCGCGCTGGCCAGATCCGGCAGCCGGCGGCTGGCGGTGTCGGCGACGGCGGCGGCGATCAACACCAGACCCAAAGCGGCGGCGGCCAGGGCCGGCGCGGTCGGCAGAAGCGCGACGCTGGCCATCGCCAAGCCCGCGCCAAGCACCTCGCCGGCAAAATGCCCAGGATGGATCGGCGCGCGGCAGTCGTCGCAGGCGCCGCCCAGGCTGACGAAGGAGATGATCGGAACTGTAGCCCCAAACCCCAGCGGCGCGGCGCAGGCGTCGCAACGCGAGCGCCCGCTCAGCGCCTGCTCGCCGCGCGCCCAGCGCAGACCGGCCGTGGCGGCGAAGCTGCCGACGACCGCGCCGAACGGCAGGGCGGCGATGAGCGCGGCGGCGTTCATTTGGGCGCGACCAGATCGCGCTTGGTCCCCGTTCCGCCGACCTTGCGGTCGGCGCCCAGGCTGACGACCTCGAAGGTCTGGTCGTCGGCGACCTGATAGAGGATCGCGCCGTTCCACGGGTCCTTCAGGGCGCTGGCCGATTTGAGATACGGGCCGGTCCAGCCTTCGGCCTCGGCGGGTTCGTCGACCAGGGCCCTCAGGCCTTCGGCGGCGGTCGGATAGCGGCCGACGTCGGAATGGAACATCTCGACGGCGGCGGCCACCGACTCCAGTTGAAGCTGGGCCGACTTGACGCGCGCGCGACCCAGTTGCCCCATCAGGCTGGGGGTCAGCACCGCCGCGATCAGGCCGATGATCGCGATGACCACCAGCATCTCAGTCAGGGTGTAACCGGCGTCCCGCCCGGGGCCCCCGCGCCGTCGGCCTGAGCCTCGATGGTCTTGTCGCATGTCACGCCCTTCCCTGCGCTTCGTCCGAAGCGCCGCCATATCATCGCGCTGGGGCTTTGCGCCCGCCCGATCAATCTCACAATCCGCTCGTCCGTCCAGCCGTCTTGCGTACTGGCCCGCACCCGCCAGATCTGCCCCGTCCGCGCGCCGCCCGGTTCCTGGTCCGGTTCGCGGGTCGCGCCCAAGCGGACGACCTGCGACCTTCCCCATGGCGAAATGGCGCTGGCCGCGCAGGCCCGCCAAGCGCCCCCGCGATCTGCCGCGACAATCCCATCTGGGGTCGCGCTCGCCGCCTCCATCCCCGCCAGTCGCAGCCGCGCCTCACCCGGATCGACCGCGCCAAGCGCGGCCAGCGTCTTGTCGTCGAGCCCCCCCGCCGCGGCCAGGGCCAGCTTGGGCGCCTCAGGCTCAGCCAACAGGGCGACGCCTTGCGGATCGAGTCCGCCGACGCTCCAGGCCAGTCGCCCCGAACCGGAGCTGTCCAACAGTCGCGCCACCGCCAGGACATGAGCCCCCGACAGAGCGTATTCAGCCTGGCTGCGCCGGTAGTCGGCCCGAGCCAGCTTCAGGATCGCGACCCCGCGCATCACCAAGGCCGCCGCCAAGATGGCGATGGCCAGGCTGACCGCCAGGGCCGCGGCGGTAGCGTAACCCGCGTCGCCATGATCCTCAGTGCGGCAGCAGGCCACGGCTCTCGATCTCGCGCATGTCGGCCAGCAGGTCGCGGGTCATCAGGCTGGACGCGGCCGGATCACGCATGATCCTGACGGTCAGCAGGACCACGAGCTCGGTGCGCGAGCCCTCCTTCGACTTGGACTTGAAGAGATTGCCCAGCAGCTTGACGTCCTTGAGGCCCGGCACGCCGCTGTTGGAGTCGGTGGTGCGATGACTGATCAGGCCGCCCAGGGCGACGACGGCTCCGTCCTGCAAGACCAGGGTGCTGGCGAGCTTGCGCTGCTGGATGGTCGGCGAGTCGATGCCGGAGGTCACGGTCTTGGCCACCCCGCTGACCTCCTGGGCGATATCAACCACCACCTTGTCCTCGCCGCTGATGCGCGGCGTGACTTCAAGGATCACACCGGTGTCGCGGTATTCCACCGTATTGACGATGGCCGGCGAGGAGGTGGTGGTGTCGGTGGCCGTCTGGGTGACGATCGGCACTTGGTCCCCGATCTGCAGTCGCGCCTTGTGATTGTCCAAGGTGATCAGCTTGGGCGCGGAGACCACGTCTATGGCGGTGCGAGAGCCCAGCGCGTTGATCGCCGCATCGATGTCGCCTCCCAGATAGGTAATTGAAAAGCCCGGAAATTTTGGACCAATCACCCCATTGTCGGTATAGACCGAATTGCCCGCCAGCTTGCCGCTGTCGCCCACCGCCGACCAGTCGACGCCGAACCGGAAATCATTGGTCAGGCTGACCTCGATGATCGAGGCCTCGATCATCACCTGGCTGGGCGGGCGATCGATCTCGGCCAGGGTCTGCTGGAGGCTCATCCAGCGCGCGGCCGGCGCGCGGATGATCAAGGTGTTGCTGTCCCGATCGACGCCGATGCGCACCCCGTCCTCGAGCTTCTGCTCATCGAGGCTCCCGGTGTCGCCTTCACCGCCGCTTCGCGCCCCGCCGCTGTCCTTGGTCGAGGCGGCGGAGTCGCTCTGGGAGGTCTCACGGCCGGATGATTGGCGATCGCCATATCCGCCGCCGCTGTCCCCGCCCGTCGACAGAACCTGTGAGAGGGTGCGGGCCAGGGAAGCGGCCGAAGCGCTGCGCGGTCGATAGACATAGAGCTGGGTGGAAAGATCGCGCGAGGGCGTGTCGAGCCGGCTAATCCAGCCGGCGACCTCGTTCATCGCCGTCTCGGTGCGAGCTGAAACGATCAATCCGTTCAGCCGGCTCAGCGACGAGACGGACACGCCCTGGACCCCAGCCGTCGACAGGATCTTGGCCAGGTCCGCCGCGACCGTGCCGGCCGCGGCCTGGTGCAGGTCGAACCAGCGGATGCGCGCGCCTTCAAAGACGTTGCGATCCAAAATCTTGATGGTTTCAAGAAGCGACTGCAGTTCCGAACCCGATCCGCCCAGCACGATCAGGCCGAGCTTGTCGTTGGAATAGAGCACCGCCTTGGAGCCGGTCATGGCCTCCAGCGCCTTGGCTACTTCGGTGGGCGTCGAGAAGGACAAGGGGACGGCGACGACGTCGTAGCCACCTCGACGCCCGCTGGCGATCGATCCCGGGTCACGCAGCGCGGCCGACGAACGCGCCTTGTCGCGCGGCGCCAGCACCAGGCTGTCGCCTTGGCGCAACAGAGCCACCTCGTTGACCGCCAGGGCCGCCTCGAAGGCCTCAAGCAATTGGGCGCGGGTCAGCCGTCGGTCGATCCGGAACGACACCTTGCCGGTGACCCCAGGGTCGATGGTGTAGGGCACGCCCAAGGCGTTGCCGAGAATCTCCTCGGCGACCTGGGCGATGTCCGCGTCGCGAAAGGCGAAGGTGAAGGACTCGGGCCGCTCGGCCTGCGCAGCCGGGGCGGCGGCCAATGCTGGGGTCATCCCAGGCGAAAGGGTCAGGCTAGCCCCGCTAAGGATCAGACAGAGCGCACGCTTGAGTGTCATGGGAGACTTCATTGGAGACACGAGTTCACCCACCAAGGCCAGGGGCGCTGGCGGGCGGCGGAGGTGACTTGAAACCCGGCGGAGGCATGTCGCTCGCGACAGGCGTTGACATCGGGCTGGCCGGATCGAGGCCTGCCGTGGCGGCGCCGGCGCCGGGCGTGGTCTCGCCGATTCGCACAGTCCGGACGCCCAGCGGCAGGTCGAGGGTCGCGCGGCCCGACCCGACCTCGCGCAGCACCACCCCATCGCGGCTCTCGCCCCGCGCCAGCCAGGCGGGCGGCTTGCCGTCGATGGCCACCAGAGCCGCGGCGCGCCCAGGCATCCGCGAGACGCCCAGCACGCTCACCGCCGGGTCCCGCACGGCGTTAGGGCCGATCGACAGGGGAAACAGCGGCGCCCCCAGGAGCGACGGCGCGCCGCCCTCCAGACTGCGTCGTCCTTCGGACGGCCGCAGGTCCGTCAAGCGTTGCTGAGCCGGCGCCAGCAGGTCCTGGCGTCCCGCCGCCAGCCACGCGGTCGCGCCGAGGACAAGGCCCGCCGCGGCGCAGATCGGGATCAGAGGCGCGCGGAAGTCGAGCAATAGAAATGTCCTGAAAACTGCAGGGAGACGGCGGAGGTCTTGGAAACCAGGTCGACGGTGTCGGCGAACAGTGTCGGACGCACCGCGTCCAGGTCGCTCAGCAGAGCCATGGCGTCTTCGTAGGAACCGATGGTCTCGAAGCGGAAATTGACAGCCAGCAAGCTATCGCCCACAGGCGTCGACGGCTCGAAGGTGATCGCCGCCAGCTTGGCCTGGCCCAACCCCGCGCGAAGCTTCCGCTCAACAGCGCCGGCGCCAGGACCAACACCTTCGCGACAGATCGCGCCGCGCGGATAGGCAGGGCCGCCGTCGCCGCCGCGCTGCAGGGTCTCGATCCGATCGAGCTTGCGCTCCACCTGGGCCAACCGCACGGCGCGGTCGTCGGGACGCGCCAGGGCCGAAAGGCCCGTTGCCGTGACGATGGCCGCGGCCCCGCCGATCATCGCGGCGGCGACCGCCAGACCTGGCCCATTGGCGCGATCCCGGCTCATCGCCCCGTCTCCTCGGGCTCGATCCGCCACCGCCCCGCCCCCTCGTGCGTCACCGCCCGATGAGCGTCGGCGAACGGCGAGGCCTCGCCGCGGGCCTCGATACGGCTGACCCCATGGTCCCAGCGCCAAGCCTCAATGCGCGCGTCGGGGGCGCGGGCGGCCATGGCCCAGGCCAGATCCGCCAACGGCGCGGCGATCCGGTCACCCGGCGAGGCTGCCGCCAACGCCGCCGACTGCCGCCGGATCGACTGAGCCGCCTCCGCCCGCTGAAGCTTCACCGCCACGTCATGCTCCATCGTCGCCAGTTGTTCCTCGCCCTGGGCGCGGGCCATCAGAGCTCCGGCGATCGATACGAACAGCAAGGCCGCGACAGCCGCGGCCGCCCCCCCCACGAGCACCGAGCGCCGCGCCCGGCGCGCCAGGGCCTCGGGTGGTTCGAACACCACCTGAACCTGCTGGCCCTCGACCTCGACCCGCGCCTCGAACCGTTCCCCGACCTCAGAAGCGCGTACGTAGCAGGCGGCGAACCGCGCAGCCTGGGCCGGGCGCCACGGCGTCAGGCGCCTGAGTCGAAGATGCACTTGGTCGATCGGCAGGGGCGCTTCATGACGCGCCGCCAGTTGGGCGCCGCGCACCTGCTCCCAGGGCCAGCCGGCCGGCGCCTGGACCGCTCGCGCGAAGACGCGCGGCGTGGCCGCCTCAGCCGGCTCGGCGCCGAGCGGCGCAAGCGCGGCCTCAAGATCGCTCTCCACCAGTCGAAGATCCAAGGGCGTTCTCATGGCGCCGCCACGCGGCAGGCGCCGATGATGGCGTCGAACTGGCAGTCGCGCGGCTCACGGGTCCAAGCGCGCGCCACCGCCAGTGGAACGGCGGCTCCCGGCGCAGCCAGTCGCACGGCATGCAAGGTTTCCTTCAATCCCTCTTCCCCGGAAACAGCGGGCTGGGGCCAGCCCGCGACAACGCCTTGATCGGCGACATAGCCGAACCGCACGTCACGCTGGCGCAACCTGAACCGGCGGGCGGGACCCAAGCGTCCTTTGAGAATCAGGGCAGTCCGCGCCTTGTCGGCCTCCAACAGGGCCGAACAGGACGCCAGGCCACAGGCGGCCGAAAGACTTCGGCTGTCGCCGGTCAAGGTTTCGGCGTCGACGTCGGCCAGCCAGAGCGTCAGGGCGCGATCGGCGGCGCGACCATTGAGCAACTGCATATGCGTCCGGTTCGCGGTCAGTTGCTGGCGGGCGATCAGGCTGACGACCAGGCCAAGCCCGCCAATCGCCATGCCCAGGATAGCCAGGGCGGCCAGCATCTCCGCCAAGGTGTAGCCGTCGTCGTTCATCCGGCCGCTCCCGGCTGACAGATGTCGACGGTCGCGATGCTGTACGTCCGACCGTTGGCTGCCCTGGCCCGGGCGCTGCGAAAACAAGGTTCGGCGCGTCGGACCGAATTGGTTTCGAAAACCCGGGCTTCGACGCTCCAGTCCAGGCCCTGGTCCCGCCCATGCCAGACACCTGCCTGTCCGGCCGTACGTTCCAGGCCGTCGCGCAGCAACAACTCAGCGTCGCGGGTCTCACCGGCCGTCTGGCCGGCGCGCGCGCCAATCTGCGCCGCAGCCAACGACAGCGCCAAGCTGGACGACAGAATGGTGACAGCCACCAGCGCGTCCACGGCCGCAAAGCCGCCCTGGCCCGCCGCTGGACCTGGTCGCTGACGCATAATCTTGTTACCCCACGCCCCGACGCGCGCACCCAGAAGCGACAGCTTCCATCGTCTTGTTAACACGCGATACGTGCGGCTGAACAGACAGAGTCGCGCGAGTCGTCACACGAAGTGGACCCAAGGCTCTGGGGTCGCTACCCTTTGGCGCGGTCGGTCAACGGCTGTGCAGAAACTCCGCTTCACTATGCCGCGACTGATTCCCGACGCTCTGCCCAACGCCCCTGACGAGGTCCGCATCAGCACGATCGCGGCGCTGGTCGCCCTGGGCGGTCACGCCGTGGTCCTCCTGGTCGCCCTGCTGCTTGCCGGTCGCGTCCAGGAGGTGACAGCGCCCACGGTGGTCGGGGTCACCCTTGTGAGCAGCCAACCAGGCAGCGCGGCGCCGTCGCCCTCGGCCGGGCAGAGCCCCGCCTCCATCGCGCCTCGCCCCGCATCTCCATCTCCAGACACTGTTTCGGGCGAGCGCCTTGATCGCCTGATCGCGCCCGACGCCCCGCCGCCGCCGACCTCTGCCGGGGCGACCTCCGCCGATCGTCGATCCGCCGCGCCGCCCCCCTCGACCGGGGCGGGCGTGGGGTCAAGCCAGGCCGACCAGGGACTGGGCCAGGGCGAAGGCGCCGAAGGCGTTGACCTCTACGCGGCCGCGTCGCTGCCCAACGTGGGCCAGCGTCCCGCCTCGCCGCCCGCCGGCGACCTTTGGAACAGGGTGGCGCCCTGCTGGCGCGCGGCCGCGCCGCGCAAGGCCATCCTGATGGTCGAGATCGGCCGCGACGGCGGCCTGGCCGCGCCGCCCCAGGCGGTTCGCAAGGTCTCCGCTCCAGCCGATCCCCAGACCTTGCTGGCCGAACGCGCCGCCGTACGCGCGCTTCAGGCCTGCGCGCCCTATGCCGGGCTCACCGCGCGAAGGTGGAGGGTGGTGTTTCCGTAGGGGAGCGTCCTGACGGCGCCGCTACCCGCGCCATGGCGGCCGTCGCCTTCAGCCCGTCATGGGGAGACGGGCGGCGCCAAGGCCGACCGAGGCGAACGCCGACCTAGGGGAGAGGCAGGACCAGCCCGCCCAGCAGGGGCAGCACGACAACCTTGCCGGAGGATCCGCCGGTCGAGGTCACCTGTGTGCGGTTGTTCGCCGCGTCATAGGTGTACTCGGTCACGCGACCGTTGGTGGACACCACCTTGGTCAAGCGTCCCAGCGCATCATAGGTATAGGTCTGAGTTTCGGCCGCCGTCGCCCAGGACGGCGCGGCCGCGAAACACAGCACCGCCAAACCGATGAAAAGCCCCGCCCGCATCATCTGTTTCCCGCTCTCGTTGTGAATCGCATTTAAGCGCGACTGTATGCCGACGCTAGTGGTTTGTATCTCCAGCGGCGATATTTACGATGGGCGGCCGTCGCGCGCGGTCCCACACACACGCGCCCAATGGGCGCCTCGGGGACATGCCCTCACGGCAAGGCCTCGCCAGATCGTCCCCGAAGGCCCGTGTGAATGCGTGTCTCCAAAACATCGCCCTGCACAGGACCCTGAAAACAGGCTCAGCGGATCGGTTCGGGGACACGCCCCCTCCCTCTCGCCTCCAAGAAAGAGAACCTGTCTTCTGGCCCAAACCTTGCTCCTGCAGGGGAAAGGAGCCCGCCGCATGTCCCAGACCGCCACGATGTCCCAAAACAGCCCAGGCCTGTCTCGAGGCGGCGCGCTGGACCTGTTGCGGTTCGTCGCGGCGCTGTTCATCGTGCTCTACCACGTGGCCGAGCGGGCTCCCGTGTCGCTTTTCGCGATCCACCCGGCCCTCGGCCGCGGCTATCTGGCCACCGACTTCTTCCTGATGCTGTCGGGCTATGTCCTGGCCCGGACCTATGGACCGCGCGTGCTCGGCCAGGACGTTGGCGCGGGCGAGTTCCTCAAGCGCCGCATCCTGCGCATCTGGCCGGCCCACCTGGTGATGCTCGCGCTGTTCGTGGCCTTCGTCCTGGGCACCGGCGCCGTCGGCCTGGCCCCGCAGAACCCCCAGTGGTTCCAGTGGAGCCAGCTGCTGCCGCAGGTCTTCCTGATGCAGGCCTGGTTCGTGCCCGGCCCCTCGGGCTGGAACATGCCGACCTGGACCCTCTCGGCCCTGATCGTCTGCTATGCCGGCTTCCCGGCAGCCTGGCGCGCCACCGCCAGGATTCGCTCGCCCTGGACCACCCTCCTGATCGGCGTGGCGATCTTCCTGGTCGTGGACTACGCAGCCAAGGCCGTGACGGGCATCCCGGCCCACCAGCTGCCGCTGCGGTTCGGCCTGGTGCGGGGGATCCCGCTGTTCGTCCTGGGCATGTTGGTCGCCCGCCTTCCGACCAACCTTCCCACGCGCTGGGCTGACGGCCTGGCCGTCCTGGCCGGCGCCACGGTGGTTACCCTGCAGGTCGTCGGCCGCTTCGACCACGCCAGCCTGGCCCTGTTGGGCCTGCTGATCTACGCTGCGGGGGCTTCGGGGGCCAAGGGCTGGGGCTGGGCCGACCAGGCCGGACGCCTGTCGTTCTCGCTGTTCCTGACCAACCAGCTGGTCGCCGTGGTCTGGTTCGGCCTGCTGCGCGCCGCGGCTGGCAAGCTGGGCCTCGAGGGCCCGCTGCTGTGGACGGCCTGGGCCATGGCCCTGCCCGCCTGCGTGGTCGCCGCCTGGCTGTTCGAGCGCTTGGTCGACACCCCGCTCCAG
>Ga0102592_1001507_pt1 | contig 25724 bp, 22 predicted proteins | sample AraplaCol_mMF_r2_FD_76861 | JGI IMG/M metagenome (GOLD analysis project Ga0102592, IMG submission 76861) | Arabidopsis root microbial communities from North Carolina, USA - plate scrape MF_Col_mMF_r2 (SPADES assembly) (version 2) | ecosystem: Host-associated > Plants > Roots > Endosphere...
ATGAAGTGCTTTTTAGTCTTGTTTCTCTATGTTTTTAGTCAATATACTGGAAAACATCGAATCACAACACTAATCATCAATCACGGAGAAAGACTATGAGCATCACTCTGCCAGCAGGTATGCAAATTACAGGAGAAATCAAGCCAGGTTTCGAGCGCGTGCTGACCCCGGAAGCACTGGCCCTGGTCGCCAAGCTGAGCCGCGAATTCGAACCGCGCCGCCAGGAGTTGCTGGCCAAGCGCGTTGAGCGCGCCAAGCGCCTGGATGCCGGCGAGCGCCCTGACTTCCTGGCCGAAACCGCCCATATCCGCAACGACGACTGGAAGATCGCTCCAATTCCAAAGGCACTGGAATGCCGCCGCGTGGAAATCACCGGCCCGGTCGACCGCAAGATGGTCATCAACGCGCTGAATTCCGGCGCGGATTCCTACATGACCGACTTCGAAGACTCCAACACCCCGAACTGGGACAACCAGATCTCTGGCCAGATCAATATGCAGGACGCGGTCCGCAAGACTATCTCGCTGGAACAGAACGGCAAGTCCTACAAGCTGAATGAAAAGACCGCCACCCTGGTGGTGCGTCCACGCGGCTGGCACCTGGATGAAAAACACGTCACCGTTGACGGCAAGCGCGTCTCCGGCGGCATCTTCGACTTCGCCCTGTTCATGGTCCACAACGCGAAAGAGCAACTGGCTCGCGGCGCCGGCCCATACTTCTACCTGCCGAAGATGGAATCGCACCTGGAAGCGCGCCTGTGGAACGACATCTTTGTGATGACCCAGAATGAACTGGGCCTGCCGCAAGGCACCATCAAGGCTACCGTGCTGATCGAAACCATCCTCGCCGCCTTCGAGATGGACGAAATCCTGTACGAACTGCGCGAGCACAGCTCCGGCCTGAACGCCGGCCGCTGGGACTACATCTTCAGCTGCATCAAGAAATTCAAGCTGGACAAGGACTTCTGCCTGGCCGACCGTGCCAAGGTCACCATGACTTCGCCGTTCATGCGCGCCTACGCGCTGCTGCTGCTGAAAACCTGCCACAAGCGCAATGCGCCGGCAATCGGCGGCATGGCCGCGCTGATCCCGATCAAGAACGATCCGGAAAAGAACGAAGTGGCGATGGGCGGCGTGCGCAACGACAAGGCGCGCGATGCGACCGACGGTTACGATGGCGGCTGGGTCGCTCACCCAGGCTTGGTGGAACTGGCCATGGGCGAGTTCAAGAAGGTATTGGGCGATGCACCGAACCAGATCTCCAAGCAGCGTCCGGACGTGGAAGTCACCGCCGCCGAACTGCTGGACTTCAAGCCTGAAGCGCCGATTACCGAAGCCGGCCTGCGCTACAACATCAACGTCGGCATCCACTACCTGGGCAGCTGGCTGAATGGCAACGGCTGCGTGCCGATTCATAACCTGATGGAAGATGCGGCGACCGCGGAAATCTCGCGCTCGCAGGTGTGGCAGTGGATCCGCTCGTCGAAAGGCGTGCTGGAAGACGGCCGCAAGGTCACTGCCGACATGGTGCGCGCGATGATTCCTGAGGAACTGCCGAAGGTGAAGGCGGCTGCTCCGGATGGCTCGACCCCAGCCTACGATCGTGCTGCGCAGATCTTTGAGAAGATGTCGACTTCGGAGGCGTTTGAAGAGTTCCTGACGCTGCCGCTGTACGAAGAGATTTAAACCGGTAAACCAGGGTCAGACCCAAGGTGTATAGCCGGGAGACATAGGTAACACTTGTCGGGAGAGATGGGTAACACATTTGCTTTCAGTTTAGTCTGAGAGTGTGTAATCGACCTGGCAAAGTTCCTTATGGCAGTAGTAGATGGCATATACGCCGTCGGAGGTGGTTGGCCTTATGGCAACCACCTCACCTCGCAATCCCTCGCCAAGATAGATTTCGCGGCGCGCGAATTGAATGATCCCTTTAGCTGAGACTTTCCGGACCTTGTCGGTTGAAGGGTATTCGATCGAAGGCAATTTGCTGGGGAATGGCCGTCCGCTCGGACGATAACGGCTGATTGGAGTTTGTTGCCCAAGAGACTCGTGGGGTCGAACCATGTTGTACCGATCTCTCCATTCGTCAAAGGCCTGTTGGCAGGCTGCCAGAGAATTGAAGCCACGTCGGTCCAATAGTTCGTACTTGAGCGTTCGGTGGAAGCGTTCGTCCTTACCTTGGGTTTGCGGATGATAAGGACGGCTATGCGACACGCTGATGCCTAGCCGAATTAGCCAAACCTCCAGTTGGCTCAAGCCATTGCGGCCACACATGCCCCAAGGAGGACCGTTATCACTGGTGATTCGCTCTGGCAAGCCATAGCGCTCAAAAGTCTGTTGCATCGCTGCTTGCACGGTGCTGTATCGTTCATCACCACAAGCGGACAAACACAGATCAAATCGTGAATTGAACCGGACCGGGATCTTGAGAGGCGCCTTGGTTTGAGTCATGCCGGGATGGCTTGACTCGATAGTTGACGATAGTAGTTCATTTCAGCTTCGGCTGGTGGAATATGGCCGATGGGTTCCAGCAATCGATGATGATTAAACCAGCACACCCATTCCAGAGTCGCCAGCTCGACGGCCTCACGGGTCTTCCAGGGCGCACGACGGTGAATCAGTTCCGCCTTGTACAAGCCGTTGATGGTCTCGGCCAAGGCATTGTCGTAGCTGTCCCCTTTGCTGCCCACCGACGGCTCAATACCGGCTTCGGACAAGCGTTCGCTGTACTTGATCGAAACGTATTGGGAGCCCCTGTCGCTATGGTGGATCAGGGCTTCGTCCCGTTCGGGCTGTCGGGCGTAGAGAGCTTGCTCCAGTGCGTCCAACACGAACTCGGTGTGCATCGAACTGCTCACGCGCCAGCCCACGATTCGGCGCGCAAACACGTCGATCACGAAGGCGACATAAACGAAGCCCTGCCAGGTCGAAACATAGGTGAAGTCGCTGACCCAAAGCTGGTTCGGACGGTCAGCGCGAAACTGGCGGTTCACCCGGTCCAGAGGGCACGGCGCCGCCTTGTCGCCGATCGTCGTGCGTATGACCTTGCCGCGTATGGCGCCACGCAGGCCATCACGGCGCATCAGACGTTCAACGGTGCAGCGAGCGACCTCAATCTTCTCCCGGTGCAGTTGGCGCCAGACCTTTTCAGCTCCATAGACCTGAAAGTTGGCTTGCCACACGCGATGAATGTGAGCACTCAACGAGTCATCGCGCTTTGCTCGTGCGCAGCGCAATTCGGGGTTACGACACAGGGCAGCGTGTCGCCAATAATTCGATGGAGCGATCTGCAGTACCCTGCAAATCGGCTCGGCTCCGTAGACCGCACGATGCTGGTCAATGAAGGTCATCAGGACTTGAAGCGGCGGTCGAGCTCCGCCTGGGCGAAAAAAGCGCTCGCAAGACGTAAGATTTCATTCGCTTTGCGAAGCTCTTTAACTTCGCGCTCCAGCGCCTTCAAGCGTTCCTGTTCGGACGTGGTGGCGCCTTCGCGTTTGCCGGTATCGCGCTCACGTTGGCGCACCCAACGCCGCAGCGTCTCCGATGTGCAGCCGATCTTGGCTGCCACGGACTCAATGGCTGCCCACTGTGATTCATGCTGCCCGGCCGATTCCTCGACCATGCGCACAGCGCGCTCCATCACCTCGGGGGAAAACTTTGTGGATTTTCGTTTCATGGCTCCATTCTCTCAAATGTTGGAGCCTCCCAGATTTCCGGTCCGGTTCATTGCTGGCGGAGGTGAATCATTTGCGCATGGAGAATGCGTACCTAAAAAAGTTGAAAGCCTTAGTTCAGCAACAACCGGCAGTCGCGCCCAAAAAGCGCAAGTAGTCCGTGAACTAAGGCAGGAGTTTCCCCTCGCAGGCCTGCTTAAACTTGCGGGGCTGGCGCGGAGCACGTTCTATTATCAATTGCAGATCGCCCAGGGCGAGGATAAGCATCGGGCGCTAAAACGGCAAATTCAGGCACTATTCGCCCGGCACAAAGGGCGCTATGGCTACCGACGGATCACGCTCGCCATTCGAATGATGGGTAAGCCGGTGAATCACAAGACTGTGCAGCGCCAGATGGCGCTGCTGGGCCTCAAGTCACTGGTACGCCCCAAGAAATATCATTCGTATAAAGGCGAGGTGGGGCAAGCAGCAGCCAACGTCCTGCAGCGGAAATTCGAGGCATCTGCGCCAAAACAGAAGTTGGTGACGGATGTGACGGAATTTAACGTCGCTGGAGGAAAGCTGTACTTGTCGCCGATCATGGACCTGTATAACGGCGAGATCATCGCCTACGAAACGTCAGAGCGGCCGGTCTACAAGCTCGTGGGAGACATGCTTAAAAAGGCTTTACGCAAACTCAAGGCCAGCGACAAACCAATGCTGCACTCTGACCAAGGATGGCAATACCGAATGCCCGCCTACCACCGCGCGCTACGCAGCAAAGGCGTTAAGCAAAGCATGTCGCGCAAGGGGAATTGTCTTGATAACGCCGCCATGGAGAGCTTCTTTGCTACGTTGAAGTCCGAGTTCTTCTATCTCGAAAAATTCAGCAGCATTGAGCAATTGAAGGCCGGACTAAAAAACTACATCCACTACTATAATCACGACCGCATCAAACAGAAACTAAAAGGGCTGAGTCCTGTGCAGTACAGGATCCAGCCCTTGGCAGCCTAGCAAACTATACCGTCCAACTAAACGGGGTCAGTTCATAACCGGTTGGGCTTTTTGCTTTTCAGGGCCCGTTTATTTGCGCATAGTGGGCCCAAGTAGCGAAGTTGCGGAGGCTGGATGGGGGGAGGGTATGGCCAGGGTAACGTTGCGGCAGCAGGACTGCAGCAATGCAGTTGTAGGCTGAAGCCTTGGCCGGGCTAAGGACGCATTACCCGAGGTTTAATGTGTTCACTCCTGCGACCGAGCAATGATCGCGGGGCGTCAGCTTATTGGTATCGAACTCAAAGGTCGAATCCGTGCCGAGGCGAGTCCTTAAATACCCGCTGATCTAATTTTTTCGCGATAAAAATCTTTAGTGAATTGCCAAGGACCTGACAGATACGCTTTGGCGCGAGGCGAGTTCTTTTTTGCGGCAGTCGCATAAAAAATTTCGGCCTCATCGAGCAAATGTTCGTCTTTCGAAATCAAAGCGTATTGCGCTAACGCAGTGGCATATCGGAGGGCTGCTTCGGCATCCCCAAGTTCCGCCTCTTCGCGGAGCCTTTCTATAAAATCCTTCCACTCAGAAGCGGACATTCCTTGGTGATTTTCAGGATGAAGCAAGTGGATGCAAGTCCCAAAGATGATCTTCTCGAACAACTTCGGATCCACTGAATCACCCTTTAGTTCAGCAAAGCCAAGAGTTAGCAGCGGATTCTTCCGACTTTCGACCGGATTTTCGCCTTCGACGTGGGATATAACAACGCTCTCACCCTCAAAGTCAAAATCCAGTTGTAGGCTGACCTTTCCATTGCGACTTTCAGTCATAGCATCTCCAATATAGCGTCAATTGCAAGGGTGGTCCTTGAAGCATTTTTCATTGCAGGCGAGAGCCTCATCAATTGCTTCCTTTTTACATTGTTCATACTTTTCTGGGTTTGGAGCAACTCCGGTAGGCCCGAACATTGCGTTGCAATAAGGGACACGCGCGGCAAAATTCCGTTCGCATTTCGCCAAACACTCTCGCCTTGCGCCGCCATTATCCCTTGATCCGTCGCTTGGGCCAGTCCTCCCTAGCAGCCCAGATGCCCAGTCAGGCAGTGACCACGTAGGAAGGTAAGGGCTGGGTTTTGTTATCCAAGCCCAGCTAGACGAGGCACTACTTGCTGGCATTCCAGGTTCACCCCCTAACGGGATTCTTCCTGGCGAGTTGACGCCGGGCGGAGGGGGAGGTGGAGGCATGGGGAGAGCCTGAAGCCCATTAGGGTCAACTCGAACCAACGGACTACTACCGACGTAACCATAAGTATTAATGCCTCCCATCAAACCTATGGGATCACTCTCAATGTAGCGTCCTAGCGTTGGATCAAAATCCCTAAAATAGTTGTAGTGTAAGTTGGTTTCGCGGTCATACTGCTGCCCGGGAAATCTTTGGTTGCAGACAAACTTGGCTTGGCCGGCTGGTTGCTCATTAGGTGAATCTTTGCCGAACGGATCGCTATCCCATCGCCAAACTTCGTTCCCGCCGCTGTCGGTAATTGTTCTCGGCGTGTTGAGCTGATCGGTGTGGATAAAGTAAGCCTTTGCACTTCCTGCAGGCAGAGCTACGACGACTTGAACCGGTGTCGATTGTAGTATCGGGTTATTGGGATCAGTCGTGGTCGCCTTCGCCACGATGGGATAGGTTGCCGCAGGAAGATCAGGGACGGTCAGGCTAAATGGTGCATCTATTGCAATGCCGAGCGAAGCGCTGCCGTAGAAATACTCAACCTGCGTAATGGTCACAGGGCTTGGATCAGCACTTTGGCTGACGGATAGCATGATTGTTGCTGGCGCTGTTGGATTGGCGGGCGTCGCATTAACGATGATCGATGGCGCCGCTATCGCGAATTGAGAGATCAGCATCGTCGTAGTGAATACTGCTGCGAAGAGCTTGTTGTGCATTTTCTTCCTTTTGCTACCTTGGCACTGGAGCGTGCCTCAGAATTTTTCCACGGGGAAATATACTGGAATGTAGTATCGAAGAAACTCACCGAAACTCACCCGGCGACAATTAATTGCGGATGGAGCACCGAACTGTTAATCCGCAGGTCCCTGGTTCGAGTCCAGGTCGGGGAGCCAGAATTTAGAAAAGCCCAGCCGTAAAGGTTGGGCTTTTTGCATTGGGGCGAAAGAAGGGGCCGACATCTGCATGTTGGCAAGGCTTTTTGAGTTTTAGGTACGCATATGGAAAACAACGATCAGCGCTATCTGGTCCAGCAGAACAAAATCAACGATCTGAATAAGCCGCCAGTCTTCGCGAGGGTTATGCGCAGCAAAGAAGGCGTGTTCGAGGGCGTTTCCTTCATCAAAAACAAGGAAAAGGCGACCGTGATGACGATCGCCCAAGCGCAAGAAGCGATGGCTTGGGCGGCAAAGAAGAAATCTGCCGCCCACGAGTATGCAACCAAGATTATTTGCCTTGGCCAATAGGGCTGAGCAGACTGTCGGAAAACTTTACAGTCGCGAAAGGGATTTTATTTCCTATTTGGATAAGTGTTTGATATATTTCATCTTTTAGTGATTCTTGGAAACTGGCATGCAAATTGCTAGTAAGATTGCTCCAAAAATAATTCTAGGAAAGATTGAATGAAAGTCCAGAAAGTACTTCGCACTCTTGGTTTCGTCGCTGCATTTGCCATGGCCGGCTTGGCCCAGGCAGGCGTGGTTTCGGTGAATTCGAATGCCAACAGCCTGGTCGGCGGTGTGACTCACGATAGCGGGATCATGTTGTCGGAAGGCCAGCAACTGTCGATCTCGGTTGATCCATCCGAACTGTGGAATTTCTCCGGCGGCAATTTTGGCTACACCACCAACGCCAACGGCATGCCAGGCTGGAACCTGTCCGTCTCGAATCCGGATGGCACCGTCTTCAACGCATTGATTGGCGCGCTGGTAGGCCAGATCGGGACCGGTACCGCGGATGCCGGCAACTTCTTTGTCATTGGCACCCAATTCAACGGTTTCGCCAACTCCAGCGGTAAACTGAACCTGTTCTTCTGGGATACCGATGCTTGGAACAACGTTGGCGCCGTAGCCGCTGACGTTCAGGTGCCGGAACCTGCCTCAATGGCCTTGTTTGGCCTGGGCCTGCTGGCTCTGGCACGCACCCGCCGCCGCGCATAAGTCCAAGACGTTTGCTGGCATTTGCCTGAAAAGCCCAGCCTTGCATGGCTGGGCTTTTTGCATTTGGCGGCAGGATATATGACATACAGTCACAGTAAATTTTCCAGGGACATGATGCAGGGAGCGATGAAAACAATAGCTGCGATGCTGATAATCGTTGCCGCCGCCGGTGCGGCACATGTATGCGCGCAGGAGGCCGATCCGGGCCGCATTGAGTTTTCTCCGACGAAGGGGATGCATGCATTGTTGACAGCGAAAGGCCAGGAGGTAGAGCTCAATCTGGCCGGCGAAGGTAAGCAGGCGACTGAAACCATTACGGTAGAAACCGAGAAGAGGTTGCGCCTAAAGATTGAGGACTACAATTTCGACGGCTTCAGGGACTTCTCCATTTCCCACGCCGATGACGGGATGGGGACCTATGAGGTTTCGCTAGTCTACGTCTATTCGCCGAACGAAAAGAAGTTTGTGCCGCTGGCACCTCGCTGCGGCGACGAGTTCATCAACCTGGTGGTCAACAAGTCCAGGAAGACGCTCACCAATTCCTACGTGGTGGACAATAAATACCGGACTTGCCAGGCCAAGTACTGACCTCCTACTCAGGCTGGAGCTTTTTCAGAATTGCGGCGGCGTTTGCATTGCCGGGATCCAGCTCCAGTGCGCGCTGATAAGCTGCAATGGCCTTGGCATCGTCGCCCAGCGCTAGAAAGAGCTCTCCCATGGAGTCATGCAGATTGCCGTCTTGCGGGAAAAGCTCGCTTGCACGCTGGAGGATCGAAATGCCGGTCGCCGCTTGTCCGGCTTCTGCATATTGATAGGCGAGGCGGTTCAGGCCATCGCCATTCTCCGGCCTGTCGCTTTGCGCTAGCAAGGCGTTGAAGCGTGCCAGTGCCGCGCCGGCGCCGGCGTGGCGAATTTCTGCAGCCAGTAAGTCATTCAATGAAGGCTTGGGTTGCGCAACAACCTGACCATAGAGTGCGTCGGTGAAATCACGGCGCATGCGGTATATCTCCGGCCCCTTGTTGCCATTGCCTTCGTTGAGGAAGATGACGACCAGCTTGCCGTCTTCCGGATAGCGCGTAACCAGCGTGCGGAATCCATTGGCATTGCCGCCATGCTCGTGCACCAGGCGCGGCTTGCCGGCAATGGTGCGGGTGCCAACCAGCCAGCCGTAGCCGTAACCGAGATCGCCCCATACGTCGTCCTTGATGTAGGCGGTGAACATCTGGCGTTTTGATTCGGGCTTGAGCAGCGTGTTGCCGGCAAGGGCGCGATCAAGCTTGAAGAAATCGCCGGTGGTGCTGGCAACACCACCGCCGGCGCCAACGTTGGGAATCCAGAGCGGGTCGGCAGGACGGTATTCCCCCAGCGCACGCACATAACCGGACGCCTTGCGCGCGATGATGCGGCCAGGCGCGTCGTAGGCGGTGCGTTGCATGCCGGCGGGCTGCAGGATCATGCTGTCCAGGGCCTCGCTGTAAGTCTTGCCGGTCTGTTTTTCGACGACCCAGCCGAGCAAAGTGTAGTTGGAACTGCTGTAGTGGCCCTGACTGCCGGGCTCGAACTCCAGTGGCTGATTCATGATGGCGAGGAAATCGGCTTTGGGGACTTTTTCTCCAAGACGGTTGGCCCAGAAGCCCGGGAAATTCGCATAGTCCACGATGCCCGACGTGTGGTTCAGCAAATGATGCAGCGTGACGCGCCTGCCAATCTCCTCGCTTAGTTCGGGAACGTATTTTCCGACCAGGTCGTCCAGTCGCAGCTTGCCTTGCTCCGCCAGTTGCATGACCAGGGTGGCGGTGAATTGCTTGGTCAGCGAAGCCACACGAAAGGCGGTATCCGTGGTATGCGGGATTTGCCATTCGCGGTTGGCCAGGCCAAACGCCCGGTGATAAATCACTTTGCCATGGTCGGCGACCAGTACCGACCCATCCAGTTGGCCAAGGGCGTGATAACGCCTGGCGAGTCGGTCGATGTCGGCGGCGCTATCGGCCTTGGCGGGCAGGGTGGCCAGCAGGACCACGGCGATCAGGATTTTTATCATTCTGCAACGATAGCATACTGCCAAGTTTGTTTTCTTTTGATTATTGGCCGGACCAAAAATAATGCGGTAAGTCCGATTGTTGTATTTTGGTCAGGCCAATTGACGCACTATTGGAATAAATGCATCCTGTGCGCTCCTCAAACCAGAAAGCAAAGGAGACAAGCGCATGAAAGTTAAACAGCTCAAGGTAGTCTTCCTGGCGGCCGCAGTTGCGGCAGCCACGTCTGCAGTTGCTGGACCGATTGGATATGGCGCCGCCACGACGGGCGGCGGCAGCAAGACGCCGGTCAACGTGGCCACGCTGGCCGATGCCCAGGCGAAGATCAACGCCTACACCGATAATTCCGGCCTGGTCCTGAGGTACACCGGCAAGTTCGATTACAACACCATCACCGACGTGTGCGCGCAATGGCAAAAGCCGGCCCAGACGCTGGAGATCAAGAACAAGAGCAATATCACCATCATCGGCGCCAGCGATTCGAGCGCCAACTTCGGCATCCACATTGCCGGCAATGCGCACAACGTCATCGTGCAGAACATGATGATCGGCCTGCTGCAGGGCGGGGAGGCTGCTGATTCCATTTCGATTGAGGGCATGTCCTCCGGCCAGCCAAGCAATATCTGGATCGACCACAACACCATCTTTGCTTCGTTGACTTCCTGTCCTGGTGCAGGCGATGCGTCGTTCGATGGCGGCATCGACATGAAGAAGGGCGCCAACCACATCACGGTGTCGTACAACCACGTGTACAACTACCAGAAGGTCGCCCTGAATGGCTACAGCGACAGCGATACGGCCAATGCGAATGCCCGCACCACCTACCATAACAACCGCTTCGAGCACGTCAAGTCGCGCCTGCCGCTGCAGCGGTTCGGCATGACGCATATCTTCAACAACTACTTCAATGACGTGCAAACGTCCGGCATCAATGTGCGCATGGATGGCATTTCGCTGATCGAGGCGAACTACTTCGAGAACGTGAAGAACCCGGTCACTTCGCGCGACAGCAGCCGGATCGGTTACTGGGAACTGCGCAACAACTACGTGGGCAGCGGCATCACCTGGGATACGCCGAGCGGCGCGGTCAACGCCACCAACTGGGGCAGTACCCAGTCATATGGCCCGACCGGCTATTCCTACACGCCGATCGCAGGGATTGATGTGAAGGCCAAGGCAATCGCCACGGCAGGGGCGCGAACCAACCTGGCCCAGTAAGCAGGCGCCGCCGCACCATGCGGCGGCAATTTTTTGCTTTTGGGGTGGAATCAGTTATTCTTCAAGTTATCCATTAGATTTAATCCGGAGCATTTGAAGAATGATTACAAAAGAAGAACGGGTGGTGTACGGCACCGAAGACCTGCTGACCACCCTGTGCTCGTCGGTTACCCGCGTGCTGAACGTGGCCTCCCAAAGCCGGATTACCTACTCGGCCATGGTGCAGCGTATTACCAAGGTCGGCCTGAAGCCTGATATCGGCTGTTTCGTGCTGTTCGACGGCGGCTTTACCGGCCTGGTGGTGCTGAATTTCTCGGCCGAAGCGGCAATGGAGATTTACGAGCGCTACATGCTCAGCATGGGCATGCCGAAGTCGGAACTGGCCAGTTCCTTCACGTCGGACGAGGTGGCGAACATCATGGGCGAGCTGATGAACCAGATCGTCGGCGACTTTACCGGCAAGGTGCGCAGCGAACTGCATACCAACATCACCCAGAACCAGCCGAAGATGCTGGTGCTGAACAAGCAGGTAACGCTGAGCGTGGATACCCCGCTCGATCGCCCGGAAATGCGCCGCGTGTCCTTCTTCACGGAGCGCAACAACATTTTCTACCTCGAGCTGGCGATTGACCGCACCGAGTTTATTAAATTGCATGACTTCGAAAAGACCGAAGTCGAAGACCCGGATGCCCTGCTGGAACGTGAGCAGGCTGCCAAGGCAGCTGCTGCCGCGCCGGCCGAGGCGATCTCCGCGGACGATGCCGATGAACTTTTGAAGTCCCTTGGCATGTGATCTAAAATAGGCTTTGCAAAAGCCGGAACGGCAGTTATAATATTGCCTCTTTTCCCTGATAGCTCAGTCGGTAGAGCGACGGACTGTTAATCCGCAGGTCCCTGGTTCGAGTCCAGGTCGGGGAGCCAGAATACAGAAAAGCCCAGCCTTAACCGGTTGGGCTTTTTGCTTGTCAGGGGCTGTCTATTTGCGCATATCGGCCCGTGGTGAAGTAGTTTACGGGTAGGAATTGCTACTCTCCTTGGGGTGGCTCGGTGGTACGGGGGCAACTAGCACAGCTGCTGGATTGGTACGTGGTTGGGATTACTGGACTAGTCCTCGTGGGCGACGCATCATTAAGAACGAAGTGAGTTGATGTATTGCCTATCGACCAGGCACGGGAACTGATCGCGCAGGGAGCTTGAGTGAGTACGCCAGCAAGATCATTTGCTGAACTTCAATTGGCTTAACAAGAGTGCTTGTAAGCGCTTTTTAGTTCGCAGTTGATTGTGGGGGGCATTATACGGCCTGAATTGAATTTATTATCTTCTGTGCCAGAAGGAGAACTTCTTTTTCATTGCTCGTTGGGGCTACGGCCAATTCTACTGACCTCCACAATTCGTCCTTAAGATTAGGGAAGTGCTGGCATGCGGATTTTGCGCAATGGTATAAATCTCTAGTGTAGAAATCCCCTGTTCTCATATTGCACTCAAAAGCAGCTCGGACAAGTTGTTTCATTATCCAGCGACATATCATAATTGTGTCTAAAGTACTGTGATTGGATTCAATAATTTTTTTTGCATAATTGTATGAATCAATCACTGAATGTCTGCAAAGGTCTGGTACTGTTTTAATCGTAAATTCTTCAATTTTTTCTGAGATGTCGTCGCCATATACGCACCTACTAAGTGATTTTATTTGAAATCGCACTGGGGCGTACTCGGGACATGTTAATACCTGATTCAGCTCGTAAGCGCAGAATTCTACGGAAGTGGTGAAAGGGAATTTTTGCGATAACGTCAATTCGAACTGTTCCAGTAGCTGAAATTGATCCTTGTTAACCGAGGCTTTGCAAACGGCTAAACTGTCAAAGTCCGAAACGCCGAGAATCGCGGTTCCATCGGCGACCGAACCTCGAATATACACAGAAAGCAAATTGTCCTCGAAAACCGATTTGTAGGTGGAGGCTACGTCTTTCAATAGACCATACCACGGTGCTGGAATTGCTTTGTTTTTTTCAATTCTTAAGCTTCCGTTTTTCGAGGGGGTAATTATTTTCCCGGTTTGTCGTATCATTTTAATTTTTGGAAATTCTGGGCAACTTTATTTGGAATGCGTCGCTTGAAAATGTTTCGGAAAGACTGCCGTTTTTATTCATTTCATCGATAATCTCGCTTACGGATTGCTGAAGCACGACATTTAGCGTTTCCCTGTACGAGGCTGATAGGTTGGCTCGAGAAAAATCTTTGATTGGAACTCTTTCTAACATGCACTTATGATTCTTGTTGGATTTGAGTGCAGCTCTTGCTATGTCATACCAAGAGATATGGGTGACCCCAATAGTAATATGCAGAGATTCTTCAGTTGTGCACTTTGCGGAATGTATGTACCCGGTGGGAAGATATAAAATGTCTCCCGAAGTTAGCGTCAATTCAAGCTCGGGTGGGGGCAGTTCAGATGGGAGATTTGCATTTTCTATCCTTTTGTTATTCAAAAATATTGGCTCATGAATGGTCCATTCCTTGGTTCCCGAGAGTTGAATAATGAAGACGTCATGTATGTCGAAATGCGAGGAAAATCCTTTTGCATTCGGTGGGGTCAAATATGCATTTGCATTTGTGATGCATTGCCAACGGTCTGCAATTGATTTGCACAAATAGCTTAGCTCTGGGAAGAATCGGCTAATCGCGTTGAACACTAGCGTCTTCCCAGATAAAAATTGATCTGCGACTTCCTTCCCAATCAGGACACCCGTCAACGTGCCGGTGCTATATTCGATGTCAACCGCAAATTCAGATGGCGTCTGATATTTTCCATTGTTTGCAATCTGGAGCGATGGATAGGTGATATATCCTTTTTGAACCAGCTCCCAGAGTGCATCTCGATTAGGAAGCTGATTATCCATCGCAGGGCGCAACAGCAAAGGCTTCTTACCCAGTACATTTTCCTCGAATGATTTTAATTGCTCGGGAGGGATTAAGTTTGAAATATCCACAGACCCCTCCTTGCTAAAATTATTTGGCTGGTTTCACTTTAATTACGCTTCCATCAAGGGTTTGGACGCTTTTTCCAGGTCTGCTGTCCATCGGTTTTACAAGGGCGACTCCACCGTTCATCGTCGTAACTCTGCGAAGCGGTGCAGAATCCATTAACTGGGCCTTTGAGTCGGACGTTTTGCGTGAGGTCCCGATACCAACGCCGCCGTCGTCAGTCGGCTTTTTGGCGGCAATACCCCCGTCAAGAGCCTTCACACGAAAAACACCCCCATCCGTTGTTTTAACCTGCTTTTCACTGACTCCCATAGCTCCTCCTTAAGAAAGTGGGATTACCTAAAGCCACATCAATTGAAATTTTGTAAATTGATCCTGCTGCGAGCTATGGATGATTTTTCAAAAAAGCGTACCACTAATATTTTAGAGAAAACTCCCCAAATGTAACGAAGTACGGCGTGACTTGGAGCGCTCGGTACTTAACCTAGGAGATCAATTAGCTGGCGTCATTGCCGGCATTTGGAATTGGCTTAACTTGTTGTGAAATTGCGACACGAATGTTCGCTTTTACGATTCCAATTTAGTTCCGTCGGCTTTCGGAGGGGCACCGAACTGTTAATCCGCAAGTCCCTGGTTCGAGTCCAGGTCGGGGAGCCAGAGTACAAACGGCCCTGCGAGAAATCGCGGGGCCGTTTTCGTTTGGTTTTTCCCCCAGATATTCCCCACGTGGGAATACTTGCCGCTTGCACCGCATTACGAAGACAGTCCATTGCGAGGATAGCCCCGCAGGCCTAAGGTCTACTTAGATTCACATTCAAGAGATAGTTGCCCTATGCTGTCCGATAAGGTCATCAGGATTCTTGAATAGACGACCCGGTCGATGTTGGGACTCTTCAACAAGACCGTGGTTGCGATTTGCATAAGCGATATAGCGGTCATATGCAGTGGATCAGTGAAGCCGGAGTTGCTACGTCCTACCAGCATGACGGGCTGCTTTGCCTCGCATAATCCAAGGAGCTTGTCACTAGGTCTGTGGCCACTATGGACATGTTGAGAGGCCCACTTGTATCGAGGCCTCCAATGGTCCAGTCCGACGTCCTTCTCCAAGTCAGCAAAGGTTGGTCTGTCTTTTTTGAGAGCAGGCGCTGCCCAGCCCCAATCGCCTTCGATTTCTCCGCCAACAGCCTTAACCGCGAGCGCGAATCTGGCGTCAATTTCCGCTAGTTCTTCAGCTGAGAATGGTTTCAGGTTTGCCCGCTGCGCATGGTGATTGAACTGCTTGGCTGCGCGTTTCGCTTGAAAGTCAAAATTTGCAAGGTATCGCATTGCGACGTTGCCGTCGTTTCTGCTTATGAATATCGCGGTTACGGTCAGCTCATGAAGCGAGCGCCACCGACTCAATGCAGCGTCAGGAAATCCTCCTTTGAGTAGGTGAATGATTTCGCGGGTTACAAGGAGGGCGCGTGGGAAGAGCTGGCTCAAGGCTTCGAAGCGGTAATCATTTTCAAACTGCGCCAGTGAACGTCCCTCCTTATCGCACGCTCCGCCGACTTCCGCGGCAACTTCTGCCATAGTCTCAATCGCGTCGAACGCCCTTTGCCACCGCATGAAGTTTCGTTCCTCAAACTCTTGATCCTCCTGTCTGCGCTCTTGCAGCATGGAAGGAGCATTTGCCAGCAAACGTTCTAGAACTTGCCTTGGCAGCGTATCAAGCATGGCAGCTCCTAGTGAGTTGGAAATCGCCGCTTCTATTTGGGTTGGATCCTTCAGCCCTTTTTCAAAGTCGTCCCGCGCAATGGCAAGCAGGGATTCACCAAGTGAGTTCTCTAGCATGGAAAGTAGGGCATACTGGAGATCAGTCTTCGACTTTCGCTTCTTCTTGTTCATTTGGGCGGTCCAAGTTTAGTAGCGGAAAAGGGGGCGATGTTGTGGTAAGCGGAGCCCGATTCAGTTGCATGGTTCATGGCAACTATGGTTGCTAGTCGTATCCCCTTTGCTAGGCTTCTCGCGGAGGTTCGCCGATGCTCTTGAGCAGGGAGTTGTACTGCTCCTTGTCGGCGCCGTAGATCTTGTCGAGTACGAAGTTGGCGAGTTTCGGAATCTCGGGAATCTCGATAGGCCTCATGCTCCTGTCGAAGATCTCTTCCAAGTGGGACAGTTCATTGCTCAGTCGGTTCACGAGGGCGATAGCCGTATGATCGTCTCCGAAGAACTTCTGCAACCGCTCCAGAGAGTTGTTTGCGTCGTCTTGGCAAGGAAACTTGTAAAACAGGTATGCCTCCAGGAATTTTCGTAGGTTGTTTCCGAAAGAGTAAAAAGGCTCCGGGGATGTCTTCGCGAACTCTGCGTCCCGACACTTGTAAATCTGCCCGAAGAGGTAGTTGAACTCTGTAACGTACTCCCTCAGGTAAGCTGGCATTGGAGATATGGAGCTTGGGGAGCCGCTCCGCTCGATCATAAAGTGTGCGGTGCCTCCGCGTTTCTCATTTGGCGAAGATAGTCGTTTTAGGTACTTCAGGAAGTCCAAGTTGTGGGTCGAGATGAAAAGCTGTCCGTAACGGTACAAATTCGAGCCGTCGGGATTCTTCGCCGGCTTCGCTATCAGCGCCTCGATGATGCTGAAGATGAAGAAGACGTGGTTGCTGTCCAGGCTGGAGATTGGGTCGTCAATGTATATGACGAGTTCCTTGCCCTTGGACTCGGAGTCTTCGAGCTTGGCCATGAAGTAAGAGAATGCGACGAGGCTACATTCCCCTTCGCTAAGATTGTAAGCCGACTTCCCGCCGCGCATGACTTGAAATCTTGTGCCCGAGTCGTTGTCACCGTCGACTGCTTTCAGTTTCAGGCCGTCGTGGCCGAAGAAATGGCCTAGGAGGGCGTTGACCCGTTCAGCGCCCTTTCTCTCGTCTTTCTGCATCGCGCGGAGGGTTTCCATTCTCTTCTCAAGGTCCTCGACCTGCTTCGCAAGGTCCGACGCTTCCCGTGTCGCTTCCGCTTCCGCGTCCTTATGCAGCTTCAGCGTGGCTTCGTCATCTGCGAGTGCTGCCTGTTTCTCGAAGTTGGCGACGTCGTTGATCCGCAAAGCGGTGCGCGCGGCATCTTTGTCTTTGGATAGAGTCGCGGTCTTGGCGTCGCTCTTTCCGATGGCAGCATTGATCAGTGCGATATCGTCCGCAATCTTCTTGGTATCGAAGTCCGATGCCGGAGCGTCCATTGTTTCAAAAAGCCGCGTCTTGCGTTCGTTGAGAGCCTTCGCAAGAGACTTCAGTTCCGCCTTGTAGAGCTTGAGATTTTTGTCGAGCGAAGAGTTTGCCGCGTCGAATTCCTTCCGTTCTGCGGCGTAGAACTGTTCGCCCTTGACGGTCACGATAAGCTCGATCTTTTGGATTTCGGTGCTGATCTCCGAAACGCAGTTATCCAATGCGGCTTCCAATTCGTCGGACTCTTTGCTGAAATGGGCATCGAGTACCTGCCACATGTCCGAAGGCAGTGGCTGTCGGCAGAACGCGCAGTTTTCGCGCTTGTGCCGGTGATGTGACATGCCCGTCTTGACCCACGCTTGTAGGATAGAGTCGTTAAGTAGTTCTTGGATCGGCACGTTTGGCGCGATCTTTCGATTCAGGAGAGCGGTGGCATCCGTCCGGAGCGTTTCGATGGCTGGCAGGAACTCGACGGTCGCACCTATTTTTTCTAGCTGGTCTTCTTTCAGAAGGGCCTTCTTATCTGCCACCTCTTCCTCTGTAAGCGGTTTGGTCGAGTTGACCCGTACATGCTTTAAGTCAGTCCTGATATCGTTGATGTTGTAGTTCGCTCTCCCGTACTCCCGGTTTGGCTTGATCACGTCATTGGCATGCCGACGCAATTTCTCGGTAAGGGCATCGTCCGCCGCAGTGGCTTTCGCCGATTTTTTTCGCTGATCAGCTTCTTTAAGCATCTTATCGTAGCGCAGCCCTGATTTCGCATCGAGTGTGCCGAGCGTCGCCTCGTGTTTCTCGAGCTCCTGGACGATCTCAATGTTCTGGGCGCCGACGATTGCGAACGTTTTGATCTCGCCGCCCTGCTGGTTGGTGAGGAAGCTCAAGTTGTCTTGGACGAAGTCTTTGTTGTAGACGCGGACGTTGAAGCCTCCCGCCGCTATCTGCGAATGTGCGATTGTCCCTCCAGCATGGTGTAACGAGTAGGCCGGGTTATCGAAATTCGCAGGGAAGCGTTTTTCTTCGAGGGTTCGGAAGATCCTGGAGAGTGTCGTTTTGCCGGAATAGTTCCGCCCGTAGATGATGTTCAGCTTCTTAAAGCTCTGCACTGCTCCCGTGGGGTCTTTTACCGAGTTCTTCCAGGCGAAGGATTGGAAGCTGCCGAAATTCGCGATATCAATTTGCGTAATCATGGTCTCGAGTTCTAGTTGTTAATTGCCTTTTCCAGTGGCGGTGTCACGGCACACTAAATGCCCTGCACCCTGCGTCGTGAGTCACACGCTCGCGGCCTTCTATCCTGATCCGGAGTCGCGTAGGGGAGGGTACCTTGCAATTGGCGACTAGGCAGCAGAACCGTGCTCGACGCCACTTCCCCCCTAAACTGTTGCTAAGTTAGCATTGGGGGTGTAAATTGCCAATTTTTTGTTTTGATCGTTCTGTGGGTGGCAACGACTGCTGGAGTGGCCTCGAGTCGTTGAAAATTTTGGAGAATATTCTTCGACTGGCATTCAATCTACGGGGCGGAAAACTGGTAGAATTCGGCGAAAATTCCCCACAGTATTTGCGGAAGGCCAGTATTCATGTGGTTTTTCTGCGAATAGGCTTACGGACTGTTAATCCTCAGGTCCCTGGTTCGAGTCCAGGTCGGGGAGCCAGAATTTTGAAAAGCCCAACCGGCCCGTTGGGCTTTTTTGCTTTGCGCGGGAGGATGATATGGCAAAAAAGAAAGAAGAGCTCGATCCGGAAACCCTGGAACTGATCCAGTGGTGTATCGAGGTGGAAGGTTTCCTGGTCAAGGGCGGCGCCACGGTGGAACAGGCCCAGGATCACATCGAAGAACAGATCGAATGGTTCACGGACTTGTTCTATGACGGCTTGACGCCGGAAGAGGCGGCAAAGGAAGCGCTGGCCTGAGCCGGTTTCCCGCTGCAATAAAAAAGGCTTTGCGATTGCTCGCAAAGCCTTTTTGCTTGGTGCCGCCCTGTGAGGGCGGCATCCACTTCTGTTAGAACTTGTAGGTAGCGTTCAGGTTGAAGTAGCGACCCTGGTTGCTGTGCAGGCCTTCGGAGTAACCAGCCAGCGGGGTACCCGCGGTGTTCACACCAGAGTTCGGCACGTAAGGAGCCTTTTCGTCGAACAGGTTCTTGATGTTCACCGACAGAATCAGGTTCTTGATACCGGTGTAGGTGTAGCCCAGGCCGAAAGTAGTCCAGCTGTTGATCTGGCATTTCGGGAAGTAGGCTTCGTACAGCGGCACGGTGGTATCACGGTTCTGTTCAGCATCGGTAGGCTTGCGGGTACCGTAGTGGCAGAACGGCTGGTCGTACTTGGTCTCGCCATTGTATTGGCGCATCAGCGAGATCGGGCCTACGTACTGTGCCGAAGCATTGATCTGGTGGTCGCCGAATTTCCAGGTGGTCGACAGGTAGCCTTTGAAACGTGGCACGCGGGTGTTGTTGCTCAGGTTCCAGTCCCACAGGCCAGGATCCTTGCCCACCACGTTGTGCTCGATATCGCCTTCATGCTGGGCGATCTTGTACGAGTGCGTATAGGTACCGGCAAACTTGGTCAGCAGGCTGCCCCATTCGCCCAGGTTGTTGCTGACGGTAGCGTCGAAGTCGATGCCGCTGATTTCGGTCGCGCCCTGGTTCAGCCAAGGCTCCTTAACCATCAGCAGTGGGCCGGTATTTGGAATCGGCTTGCCGTTGGCATCGGTCACCCAGTTGGCCGGGTTCTGGTCACGCAGCACGTTGTCCGGATTCTTGTCTTCGTTCTTCAGTGCTTCGAAGGCGGAGCCCAGGATCACTTCGCCTTCCTTGCGGATGCGGAAGTAGTCGACGGTGATGCCGACGTTGGACAGTGGCGCCAGGATCAGGCCCAGGGTGTAGGAGCGCGATTTTTCAGGCTTCAGCTCTGGGTTGTAGCCACCGGTGCCGGCTGCGGACTTGTTGCAATCCTGCTCGGTTGCGCCTGGTTTCGGGGTTTCCTCGTCGGTTTCGCAACGCTTCGGATCGTACAGGTTCTGCAGGAAGAACTGCGCTCCGCCCGGGGTAACCTGGTTCAGCGCTGGAGCGCGGAAGCCACGGCTGTAGGCGCCGCGGATGGCGAACTGCTCGACCGGGGTCCATTTCACACCAAACTGAGGAACGCGGCTGGTTTCCAGCTTCTCGAACTTGTCGATACGGCCGGCAGCGCTCAGCTCAACGGTCTTCAGCACCGGCGCGCGGAATTCCACGTAGGCCGATTTGACGTCGCGCTGGCCGTGCAGGATGGTGTTGGCCAGGCCCAGGATGTTACCGGCTGCAACTTCCGCATCCGGATTCAGGTCCATCTTCTCCTTGCGGTACTCGGTACCCAGTGCCACAGCCATTTTGCCGCCTGGCAGTTCAGGGCCGAATTCGCGGTTAGCGCGCAGGTCGATCTGGGTGAAGGACGAAGTGTTGTTGTTGGTAACGTTGCGGCCGATGGTCGGATCGGCTGCCAGTTGCGCCAGGGTGGTGCCGGTGTTCAGCTTGCGCAGGGTTGGCAGGTACAGCTGGCCGAAGGTGGTGTCCTTGCGGCGCGCTTCGTTCCACAGCAAGGCCGATTCGATGTCCCAGCCCATGATGTCGCTGCCGCGTACGCCGGCCAGGGCGCGCAGGTAGTCGTTGCGGTTCTCGGTGCCGCCTGGCAGGTTTTCAAAACGATAGCCTACCGATGCGCGGGCAGTCGGGAATGGATTGTCCGGATGGCCGATTTCCAGGATGGCCTGGTATGGGGCGCCAACGCCGGAAGACGTGAAGTTGGTGGTCTGGGTCTGGCCCAGGGTACGTGGACCACTGGTGTAGGTACGCTCGGCGCGGCTGAAGGCTGCTTCGGCGAACACGGACCATTTGTCGTTGATGCGGTATTCGCCGCGGCTCATCAGGTTGGTGTCCTTGCCGGCCGACTGGGCTTCCAGGGTCGACAGCAGGTCGTAGTTACAGAACTTGCGGTCGATGAACACCGACGCTGCGGACAGGCCCATGGCGCGGCTGCCGGTCAGCTGCTGCGAAGGGTCGCAATTGGTGGTGATACGCAGGCGCGCGTCGCGGTTTGCCTGGGACACGGCGAAGTTCTTCGAGCCCGGTGCCGATTCGCGGTAGAAGACTGGCGAAGCCGATACGGTGCTGCCGTAAGGGGTGGCGTAGCGGCCGTTCAGGGTCTGGTACAGGTCCCACTCGATGTCGCGTGCTTCGTCGCGACGGGTGCGGTCACGGTGAGCTACGTCCAGGGTGGCGAAGATGTTGTAGCCGTCGGTGGCCAGGTCGCCTTTGCCGACGACCAGGTTGACGCCCTGGCGGCCAAATTTGCCGTCGTCATTGGCGCCGGCACGGGCGGAGATTTCCACGCCCTGGTAATTGGTCTTGGTAATGAAGTTGATAACGCCGGCAACTGCATCGGAGCCGTAAATGGCGGAAGCACCTTCTTTCAGGATTTCCACGCGCTCCAGGGCGGACACCGGAATGCTGTTCAGGTCGTACAGCGAGGAATTGCCATCGTTCGGGTCAGCATAAGCGCCGATCACTACACGGCGGCCATTCAGCAGCACCAGGGTCGAGGTCGAGCTCAGGTTGCGCAGGGAAGCGGTCGATACGCCGCGCGAGAAGCCGCCGTCGGTGACGTCGAAGTTGCTGTCGGAACCCATTGCTGGGATGGTCTTCATCAGTTCCTGTACGGACTGGGCGCCAGTATTTTTGATATCTTGCGCGGTCAGGACTTGCACCACGTTGGTGCTTTCCTTGGCGGTACGTTTCAGGTTCGAACCCGTGATGTACACGGTGGTCGGCGCAGTGCTGGCGGCTTGTTGCGCCAGTGCGTAGTCCGCGCCGCTGAATGCCAGCAGCACAGCCAATGCGCCTTGCTTAAGTGCGAGTTGCTTGGTCAAAACATTTCTCCCTATCGGTTTACTATTGATCACCAGTGGTCGTGGCTATCACTTATTAGGTTGTGATATGGCTGCAACTATCGCACGAGGATGTGATTTTTTGATAGGATTAAATGTCAAACAGGCAACTATATATTTAGTAACAGTTGTTTTTGCGTCAAAGCGAAAGCTTGTTCAGGCAATCTCTTTCGTGTTGGTGGGCCCGCAACAATGCTTTTTGGTAACTGTTGCGGGCATGTGCTGTCAGCTGACGTGATAGACCATGGATGCGCCGCCCACGGGCATACCTTGCTCATTGAGTTGAGCCACGTTGATCTGGTACTGGCTTCCTGCTGCCGACGCTGAAGGAATGCTGGTCTGCAGTGCCAGCGGGTGCATGGTGGCCGGATCTTTCTCCATAGTGACCTTGACCAGCGATTGACGGATCTCGACATAGCGCTTGCCGTGGCGCAGCACCACATCGCCGCCTTCCACCGTGACGTTGCCGAGCGTGCGATGCGGCAGGCAATCGAAGTGCGAGCCTTTCGCCAGCGTCAGGATGCCGCAGCAGCAGGCAAAGCGCGTCTTGACGCGGGTGTCTTGGAGGAAGATCAGGCCGCAATCCTTCTTCATGTCTTCATCGCCGTGGGTCTGGCCGGGCATCGGGTCGGACTGGTTGTCGAAATCGATGGCGGGGAAGGCCGAGCCATCTTCGTCCAGCGACAGGGTGAGCGGCATGGTTTCCGGCAGGTGGCTGCGGTCGATCACCAGGGTCATATGCGCTTCGCGGTTGTAGCGGCTGCCCGCCACGAAGGGGAAGGCGGCGCTGGCGCCGGCCAGTACGTCGATCACCGACAGGTTGCGCTGCGCCAGGTTGTTGCGGCGGGCGCTGATCGGATCCCCGCTCAACGGCGCCGTGGCAAAGGCGTAGTCGTTGTCGGAGTTGACGACGGCCAGCAGGCAAGGGTGCCATGGATGGTTTTCCTGCCAGCCGTACAGGTCTTCGGTCTGCGATGCTTCGATGCGGAATTTGGCCATCACCGTGCCGCCGGCCGGCACGCTGGCAAAGCTGGTGGTGATGCCGGTAGGGCTGACGTGCATCGCGTCGACCTGGGTCCAGTCGGGCGGGTAAACGAACTGCAGCCCGACAAAGGGTGTGATGCGGGTGCTGACCGAGACATTGCGGGCATCGCGGGCGCCCTTGTTGGTGACGCGCACGTAAATATAATTCGCCTGACCGCGTTCCACATTCTTCGACTGCAGCGGGTCGCTCGGCACGAAGACGTTGTCGTCGTTGATGCGCACCACGATGTCGGAGAAGTCCCAGAAATTCCCGCCGGTGAAGGGCTCGGCGCCGTTGTCGGCCGGGGCATCCTTGATCATCACGTCCGCTTCGTCGAGGGCCCGGAAGACGTTGATGCGGCCGTAGCCCATTTCCTGGTTCCATGTGCCATTCGCTTTGCCGGCGGTGTCGGCATATGCCACGGCGCCTACTTTCTGCGCGGTGCGCTCGATATGGGCGCGCACCTGCACATTGTCCAGCGTTGGATAGACGCTGCGGATCAGCGCTGCCAGCCCGGCTACATGCGGCGTGGCGGAGGAGGTGCCGTTGAAGACCAGGTCATAGTCGGTGGCGTTGTAGCCGGCCGCGCCTTGCCGGTCGGTGGTCGGGATGTGTACGCCGGGCGAGACTACCGAAATTTGCGGGCCGAAGTTGGAGCCCCAGGCTTCGCCATCCGGGCTGGCCGGCGTTTTGCGGTTGTCGATTTCGTCCGAGGCGCCGACGGCGATCACCAGCGGGTTGGTGGCGGGGTAGGTGATCGGGCCGTTGTAGTTGTGGGTGGCGACGCACATCACCAGGTCGTTGTTGAAGGCGGCCTGGATGGCCGGATCGATGATGGCCGGGCTCCAGCCGTTCCAGCCAAAGCTCATGCTGATGATGCTGGCGCCATTGGCGGAAGCGTAGTTGATGCCGGCTGCCACTTCGACGTCGGTCCAGGCATCGAAGGCGACCGGCAGGATGCGCGCATCGCCGGCCACGCCGGTCACGCCGGTGCCGTTGTTGTAGGTGGCGGCCACGATGCCGGCGCAGGCGGTGCCGTGGTTGCCGGTGGGCGAACCGTCACCGCTCATGGTGCCGAGGTTGATGCCGGGGGCGGCAAAGCGCAGGTCGGGGTGGGTCAGGTCGCAGCCTTCGTCCAGCACGCAGACCACGGTGGTGGCCGCGCCGGTGGTGATGTCCCAGCCGGTGGTGCCGGGGCCGCCGGCCTCGATGCGGGTCATGTCCCATTGCTGCGGGAACAGGGTGTCGTTGGGCGCGATCGACGTCGGCGTCAGCAGCGGCATGGTCTCGAACTGGAAGTCCGAAATCGGCGCGTTGGGGATCTGGCGCAGGCGTTCGCGCAGCTGGTAGGCGTTGATTTCCTTGACGTTGCTGATCTGGAGATAGTGGTGGCCATTCAGGTAGCGCGTTTTCTCGGCGATCTCCTGGATGGCCGGTTCGGCCGCGCCCTTGGCGCCCAGGCCTTCCGGCAGCTTGAAGCCGGCATCGCGCTGGCGCAGCTTGACCAGGGCCACGTGGGGCAGGGGCGCCATCAGGGCGCGGCGCCCGCGCTGGCCGGCCTGGCGATAGACCGGGCCGATCCAGTCGAGCCCGAGCTGGGCGCCGGCTTCCTCGATCCTGGCGAGGCGTCCGTCGTCCAGCGGGCGGCGCGACTGCACGAAGTAGCGGGTCCTGGTGTGGTTGACGCGTTCACCCGGCACCATGCCCTCATCCGCCTCGTCTTCCAGGAACAGGTCCACGCTGTGCAGGAATTGCTCGACGGCGCTGCGCTCTTTCGGCTGTTTGAGGGCAACGAGCAGGCGGGTAGTATCGAGCGCCAGCGCGGCGCCCGAAGCATGACTCATTTCTTGCGGAAAGTTCTTCATGATGTCTCCTAGCGAGTTCGGAAATCCCCTTTGCTGCGGGATCAAGCCAGTCTAGGAGGCCTGTTTGATCGGAGTTTGACCTGCGTCTATCATGCGGCATAAACCAACCGGAGACATCCATGAAAAATTTCGCCACTGCCGTTGCCGCGCTCGCCATCATCGCTGCCCAGCCCGCCATTGCGCTGGAACAGAGCGCTTCCGTCAAAGTGACCAGGCTGCTGCAGTCGCCCAGCAGCTGGAATGGCGCCGCGTTGGCATACCCGAGCGGGCAGGCCGAAGTCACGGCCATGCTGATCGAAATTGCGCCCGGTGCGGAAACGGGTTGGCACCTGCATCCCGTGGCATCGTTTGCCTACATCCTGGAAGGCGAGCTGGAAGTGAGCCTGAAAGATGGCTCCAAGAAGCGCCTGGAAGCTGGCCAGGCACTGGCGGAAGTGGTCAATACGCTGCACAACGGGCGCAATGTGGGCAAGGGTCCGCTCAAGCTGGTGGTGTTCTATGCGGGCGCCTCCAATAGCACGCTGACGGTCAAGGAATAGTGCCTGAATCTTATAGTGGGTATATAATGCGCGCTATTTTGCGGCGACAGACCGCAACCTGTGGGGAGAATAGGGGACATCCATCAAACCGCCCACAAGGAAAGAACATGATGAAGTTGTCCAAGATGCACG